>Ga0153987_1000078_pt1 | contig 32709 bp, 30 predicted proteins | sample TSNC071MetaG_FD_102279 | JGI IMG/M metagenome (GOLD analysis project Ga0153987, IMG submission 102279) | Attine ant fungus gardens microbial communities from North Carolina, USA - TSNC071 MetaG | ecosystem: Host-associated > Fungi > Mycelium > Unclassified | place: USA: North Carolina, William B...
TCGGTTTCTTGTTTTTGGCAGTTGACTAATATCAGTGAGCGGTGTCACGGATTGGCTACTGATGAATGTCTGCAACAACAGTTCTTGAAGAAATTGTTGGCTTTGAGGTTTTAGAACAGTGAAATCTACGGCCTTTGATTACTGCATCAGCACAAACAGGTAGTTAGCAAGCGCCCAAGTTACCTTGAGAATGCTCATATTTACGACATCCTTTGCAATCCACCACGCATAGGCCTTTGCTACATTGCGCATTCGTGTGCCTGATATCTTCTTGACACCAGCATCGTCACCCTTCGTGTTCTTGACCACCTCTGCTCCACCAACTGTGACTTCGCCCATATCTCGTAAAAAATCCCACAAGCAGAACTGCAATGTGATTGTATGGGAATGAGACCGTCGACACAATTGCTGGCAGACAAGGGCATAGTACGGATTGTATGTTTTCTCCTATTCCAGTTGTTGATCAATAAAAGGGACAGAGATGAACAAAAGTGCATTACATTGCCACAACTGTGAAGAAGCACACGTATGATCTCCCGTTGTTGGATTTCTGTCAAATTGAGTTGTGAAAAGCGTTCACAAGCGTCGACATAATCCTGCGCATTCATTAAAAAGAGATGATAAACGAAGTGATGACCCACATCGCTGCTCATGAGAATAACAAAGATACTCCGTCGAATGTCAGTATTCATTCCTTGCCTCCGCGCGAGTTTCAGTAGATAGCCGGTGGTGTCGTTGACGATTTTTGTATCTTGACCATTCACCTGCATATCCACCATGTTGTCTCTAGCCTCTATCAGAGGGTCGCCGCCCCAAGCAGCACCTACAAGCCACCATTTTCCTTTACTCCCAGCTAAGCGTAGGTCATCGAGGGAAACTCGAAGGACATCATGAGCTGATACTTTGCATATTGATATTCTTCAGACTGTTGATTCAGGAGCGAGGGCAAAAACTATTTACCGTGTCTTCTTTTAGATAGATTAGCTAGGAATTTTTTCATCCGTTCTACGGCTTCACCGCCTTGATTTTGGGTCACATTTCGTTTGAGTTTGTTGTTCTTGAGATTGACCAGGGTCTCGATCATAAAACGAGTCCGAGAGCTAGGATAACTTGGCCTCAGCAACTTGTCCGAGGCTCTTGGAGTCGAACACACCTAAGGGACCTCTCATCCCGCCCAGAAACCTTTTTTTGAACAATATCAATGATATCCTTCAAAGCTGAAGGGTCATCTTGGCGCAACTGCTGACCAGAGTCTAACATAGACATAAGTATTTGTTCCAAGACCATCGAATATACAGGCATACTGCGCATCAGTTTTAACAAGAGCTCAATGTTGAACTCAGTCAGGTCGTCTTCAAGGAGCTGACGAACGAGATCAAAGACAAGCACAGACGAAATAACCTGGAAGTTGTACAACTCTGATAATAGCACCATGAGATTTGAACATTCCTTTCCTTTAACCTCTAGCTCTTGAGGCTGAGACTTGTCACAAGCAGCAGCTTCGGATGCCTGCATTTCTTTCCGATGACGCTCGTAATCCATCACAACATTTTGTACAAAATAGGTGGCTGAGCGAGTTATCGATGAGTTGAGACAAAAGAGACAAAGCGCATTCGTACCAAACTCGACACCGACAGTCTTGTAGAGGCTCGAGATAAGTCCTGCATGGAGAACAACATAGGAATCGAGCAATATAGAGTGAGAAGAAATGCCCTCTATGACTAGATTCGTGATGCTGGATGTCGTGTCTACGCATCTGTCAAACATGTTACTGCAAACAAGATGGGAACACAAACCATGCCTGCGATTATTTCGATACAGCTCCTCAAAACTATCTATGATTGAAGAGAGATTTTGTTCACTCATCCTAAGCAGTACATCAGAATCAACAGAAAATAGTTAAATGCGAATGCACCGCATACCTGTTTAGTAAACCCTTCACTTGTTTCTTGAGTCGTGTGATGACTTCAGATTCTGGTTCATTTCCTTTGTTCCTGAGCTGAGGTGGCATGTAACGTGTCACTGAAAAATGTGTTTCATTCAAGGACGGTACGTACACAACGAGAACAACACACCCGTTGCTTGCTGGGATTGAGAACCAGCACTTCCATCAATAGCAATCTCTTCTGAGCTTTCGGTTTCAACGTTATATTCGCCGTTGTTGCGATAAGAAATGCCTTGCCATTCATCTTCTCCCCATTCATCCTGTTGTCCCGTGTCTATAACCTCTTCTTCTTGGTAGTCGATATCCTCATTGTCAGATGCAAAGTCAGCTCCCTCACTATCGTCACCAAGGTCGGCGTCTTGGTCATCAAAACCTTGATCACTCTGTGTTGGGATCAGAGGTTTCAATGCATTTTTATCGTCCGGGAGAGCCCACCGTGGTAGGAAAAGCAAAAGAGTGAGCCCAGTCCTCCAGATCTAAGAACTGGTCACAACCAAGTGAGTGATCCATGATAGATAACCGACTTACCATCTAACCCATCCTTCTCAAGCAAAGTTTTCTTCGTTCTGTGCTTTCCTTTCTCGTAGCCCAGCTTCTTCTCAAGGTATGAGATATAAGCATTTTCTTCCTCCTCGACTCGGCTGAGTGGAGGCTGCCTGGTTCCCTTGTTCGCTTTCATCAGTTCTGATTCTCTGATTCTCGTACAGGGTAACTTATTTACCCTTATTTTCACTGATTGATATTCAAGTGAAACAGAGTTACGAAGTTCCCTTGCCAAATCCTCTTTTTTGAAACTGCCATGATATAGATTGGGAGATATTTCTAAAGGAGTAGTCTAGGGAATTGTCCTTACGTGCATAACGGTAATTAGCTCAGTCCAATCTTTGTGTTCTGAGCTGTGCCTTACATCCAAAGTTGATCAGGAGAAAGACACAGCCCAGCTCCAGCTACTTCACACCATCGACTTGATATATATGATACCCCTGGGATCTTTTTTGGATTTGCAAGGAAAGCAATTATCTGTGAAAATGCTATGGAGGTCCTGGCAAGACGTCCTTTGATCTTTTTGATTGAACTACCATAGTACAAGACTTTTCCGCCATTAAAATCATATGTTGATAAAGGAGCACCGAACAAATGGCCAAACTGGACAGTAGACTACCGAGCTGATACCCATCGTACTCTGAGAAATGTGATAATAATTCTGTGTCGTTCGAAGATCTGGCGTCTAAAATTACTGTTCGGTGCCGCGGGCCCGCAAACATGTGTTAGTACCTCGAGCTGTCGCCCAGAGTCCCATGAAAGACGCTGAATACTGCCGAAAGCAGTCATGCGGGGGTTGGACCTCGTGCACGATATAAGGTGTGTTGTGGTCCGAAGTAGAACACGAGGAGGGTGACCAAGGTGACAAGGGACTGATTTAATTGTTATTTCTTATTTCTTGACTTTGGAAACTCAAGCTCGTTGCCTCTTGCCTCCAGACAGAACCATATAAATACCATTTCTCCTCAGCCACATCTTCCTTCCTCCCCCATGCTCTCCGCCCACTCTCCCCACCTCCATACTCAGCCTCCCACAAAAGCCAGCCTCAAGGCCTGGTGGAACCATTTCATTTTTATCCAGCGCGCAAAGAAGGAGCCCAGCTATGTCCGTGAATACGAGAAAGGTCCGTCTCTCGGCATTCTTCTCCCCGCCCCCTAATTCACCTTCCCTCTCCAAGGCTCTCCGGCAGAGCATCCTGTCTTCGGCAAGCCCCTTGTGGATAGCCTCAAGTACGCGTCCGTACCAATATCGACTGCAAACCACAACGGAGAACTCTATGTTTGGGGTTATGTCCCTGTCGTCGTTGCCAAGTGGTGCGCCTGCTCTTCGTCCCCTTCTTGCCAGAGTCTTTGGCTCATCCACCCAATTAGCGGGCTGTATCTCAAAGAGAATGGTATGCTTCAGACTCTCGCTACTTGGCCTGCTATCTCACTCATCTCCACAGCAACGGAAGTACCAGGTACTTTTCGAGTCAATGGCTCAAACAAGCGCATGCGTGAGCTCCAGCAGCAGTTCGAGACACCGCCCAAGGTCTGTCCTAACTCGCTTCTCATCAATTGATCTTTAATTCTACGCTCTTACCTAGTACGGTAAAAATTTAAACTGGAAACAAGAGACCTACACCTCCCATGACGTTGCCAGCGTCTTCCGCAGATATCTTACTCAGATGCCTGTGCGTCCTGCCAATATTCTCTTCTCCATCCTGCTCACACTCCGCTCTGATAGGAACCCGTAATACCCCATAGATTGTACCACAAAGTGTGTTTTCGTCTCCGCTTCTCGAGGTGCAACTCTCAAGGTGCTAAATGGACTTCTTTTCGGTTTCTTATCCCGATGGTGACTGCCATACATCAACTTTGATCAGTTTCGAGATGTTTTAGGTGCGCTGGCTTTTTTATATCACATAGGGCAAATCCTTTGTGCATAGACTAATTGCTGTATTTATTGTCAGCCAACGCACCTCAGAATCAAGGCGCTGCTATTGCGGAGTGCAAAGGCCTGATCAGGCAAATGTCACAAGCACACCAGTATCTACTCCTTTACGTGCTTGATTTGTTGTCTGTCTTCGCACGCAAATGTGACAAGAACTTAATGACAGCTCAGAGTGAGTTTATGCTTCTTGCCGTCTGACCTTTATATGTCGTGCTTCTTTCAGGGACCTTTGATTATCTGACCTTTTTTTATTCTTTAGATCTTGCTGTGATCTTTCGACCGGGAATACTATCACATCCTTCGCACGAAATGTTACCTGCGGAACATGCATTAAGCCAGCGAGTATTGGAATTCTTGATTGCCAATCAGGATTGGTTTATGCTCGACACACCTGCTCCTCATCCGTCTCTTGTAACAGCACCTCTAACAAGTCCAACATCTGCACCTAGATCTGCGCCGATCACAGCACATCAACTACCACCTTCTATTAACAACCGTGAATGTACACCTGTAACCCCACAACCCTCACAACTTGGGATCCATTGGAGAGATATTATGCCACAAAAAGGGGAGGGGGGAGTACCAGCGATGTCAGAGAAAGATATTCAGAGGGAACAGGAGAGACTTAAGGTAACTAGAAGGAGGACTACATTAGAGCGAGGAGGTATGATACGAACTTTGGCGGTCTCTCTGATTTTTCATGATTTGTTTTGTCCAGAACCTGGGATATACGGAACGTTGGAAGAACCGGATATGAATAGTGAGAGTCCAACAATACCTTCTATTCCCTCAGTGTCTAGCAACACTGTACTCTCAAATGGGCCTGCTACCGTCACACGGAGTAAGACGTTGCCCAGCTCTTCAAGGTCGAGAAGATCAGGTGGTGGGGGAAGAGAAGTAACGGTGATGGGGCCAAATCCCAGTGTAAACTTCGCAATGAATGCGCTTGCTACCACACCTATTGGAGAAGTGGTAGGAGTGATCGAGAAGAAGGAAGCACCGCATAGGGAACGGTCGAGGCTGCTGAAAAAACAACAGAAACGGACATCAATGATTATGCCAGATGTAGGTGCCAGGGGAAACCAAGCATCTCAACAACGGACATAGCAGCGGGTTTCACAGATTTTGGGAGGGTCAAATGCATAGCGTGTATGTGCCGCATGTCATGTCATATTTGAAGACGATTTCTAGGACTTGCGGACATCGTCTCCTTTTCGTCTCTCTGACCGGGCATGATGTGTACATTTATCTTCCCTTTTGTTTCTCCTTTCGTTGGATTATTCGGTAAAATGGTGCCACTCTCATGTGTTGATTTTTTTTGTCCTTCTCTCCTCCCTCTCTTCCTCTTCAACTGCCTCTCATACACCATCTCTTGCCCAACCCTGCCAGCTAATTTGATCCTTGGCCTCACTCTCACCGCTGTTTCAACCTCCCTGATTATTTGGCATACGACACCATCATTGATGTATAATCATCATACTTCTTTTGCGCCCCTCCGCTCATCACCTCCCAAATTTATGGTTCTGTGTTCCCATTTATTCAGGTAACATCTTCATTTAACAGGCTTTGTTTGGTTTGCATATGATTTTATGGTTTCTGAGCCCTTTTTGTCATGTGTGTATTTTTCTACTTTCTTATCTCTCTCTGTGTATGATAAAATCTCTGAATTTTTTTTGGATGTGTTGAATGTTTATTTTGGACGATAACGCCCTTATGATCATTGAAATCGGTCGGGTGATGCGATCTTTGTAGCCCAATGTAGATGTGACGTTTGAACGTTTGATATTACATGCATGATTTTGTGGCACAACCAAGATATTCAATTTAAGGATGTCGGTGTTGTATCCCCGCATCACACTTCTAGGCTACGCTCATAATGATAACGTCAATCAAGTAAAGATTTGGATCCGAGAACAAACGTCCTCCACATTTTGACTTTTTTTGGACCTTTATGTGGATAAGAAGCCCTGAGACAGTTCAAATCATTAGATACATATGGACTTGGGGCCTCGATCCCTTGGAGGATGTGATTGCTAGATAAATTTGGACGGTGATGTGCCAAGTGTTTTTTGACGCAGCAAATAAAATATGCGCGCAGGGGAAGGAGGGAAAGGAAGAAAGACTTTGATACATTCTACCTAATTTCTGCAATATATACCTAAATTACCAAAATAAACCGCTCCACAGAATGATGTTTCCATGACATCTCGGTGTCATTCCATACCAAGGAAATCATTCCGCAACATTTTTCTCTCTCTCTCAAATCAGACTCTTGAGAACATATCTGGTTCTGTGTGTAACTTTTGTATCGTTCATCTGCTTGTGGTGCACTGGGGATAGGGATTCATTCTTTTTACCAGAGTTGTCATTAATTGTCGGTCAGGAACTAGGTGATCTTCTGGATTAAGTAAGATTGATCCGGAACTTCCTCGGCTAACGGATCAAAAGAAAGGGCATTTTATTATGGACACGTAATCAGTTTTTCACTTGTTACATGTCTGTATAAAAATGACAACGTCCAAGGGCCTACCTCAAGTCACTACAGACAATCGTCCCACAAGAGGTCGCAAATATCACATAAGAGAGAGGGACGATGCACGGAGTACAAAGCATTCACTACGACAGCATTCCAGGTTCTTGTGTGCATAGTTGGATTCCAACAATTAGAACTATGGTGACAACGCCTGAAAAAAGTACAGTTGATAGGTTTGATCCCTCCAAACAATTGGTTTTTTTCCAGGCACCCACTGGAATGCAGGATACTGAGCTTTTAGGACAAATATGTTGGTGTTTTTCCATAGTGGAGATTTTGAATCTTACGCATCTGGAAGATGGTTTTTTTTTAACTCATCAATTTATTACGCGGTATACGAACACAGTCCGCGGAAGACGGTTTATATTGGGTTAGAGGTGTGTTCAATTCATTCAAACTATTGTAGTGATTCAGTAAGTGCCAGGGATAATTGTGTGCGGTTCCTTTTCACCGATACGTATATGTATAGGTATGATTATGAAGTCAAGTTACGGTGAATAGCCCACGATAATGACTTTTCGCAATCCGGTTAGCAATTACCAAAGCCACGGCCACAGGGTGCAAAGATATAATCGTCTTCACAGACAGCATCCCAGCTGCCAAAAGAGCCATAGACACATCTATACATTCAGGGCAAGAGCACTCCATAGCGGTCTTAAAACTCCTAAGGTTGTATTTCACAACCCACCCTGAGGGAAGTCTACGGTTCTGGGACTGCCCTAGTGATGCCAAATGGTTCATACAGGCAGATGTTCACTACGATGCAACCTCAATATCCAGTGGAGGAACGGATGCGTACGTTACTTGATGCCCTGAGCCAGAAGAACAGCAAGGCATGTCTGGACGAATGGACAATGGAATTCCTCAGAGGTGAAACAAGGGGAAGAAACTTCCTGACAATCAACACAGAGTAGCTACTCCAACGTATGCAAAGGGAGGCACATGGATGTACAAGATTTACAAGCGATCGAATCACCCTTCTATCCCCCTGCCTAGGCAACTTCATCAAGTTCCTCACCTCTAACCCTCTCGCATTTGCCTTCCCAACACCCAGGGAACCTCCATGAACCCGTAGCAGCCACCCCACACGTCCTCTAAGACAACATCACTGGCTCAGAACAAGCCCGCCCTGACTTCCCAAGTGAAACCTCGATGCCCTCTGTGCTCTTTACACTCCTTCACACATATGCCTTGTAGCTCATAATATAGAGCTTGGCCCAATAGTGTCTGATGTCAGTAGTTGAGGCCCTGTGCTTTAGTAGTTAGTAGCAATCAGTTGGCTACTAGGGACTGTGTTCGTATACCACATAATTGATGAGTTAAAAAGATTTCAAAAAATAGCCCATGATGATGTGTCCCCACATCTACTAGCTAGCAAGCAAGTGGTGTCCATTGCAGCATGCTGGGTTGACAGCCACCAGATCACCTCTGTCAAAACACCAAGAGGGAAAGCAACAACAGTAGACACTGAACTCTTCACAATCCAGCTGGCAATCAAAGCTACAGCCACAGGGTGCAAAGACATAATCATCTTCACAGACAACACCCAGCTGCCAAAAGAGCCATAGATACATCTTACACTCAGGGCAAGAGCACTCCATCATGGTATCAAGATCACACTTCACAAGTGAGGAGCAGATACATACGTAGCTTGATGCACTGAGCCAGGGAAACAGCAAAACATGCTTGAACGAGTGGACAACAGAATTCTGCAGAGGCAAAACGTGAGGAAGGAGCTTCCTGACTATCAACACAAAGCTGCCCCAATGCACGCAAAGGCATGGATGTTTCACCTTGGCTACTCCATCTCGTTAGGCTTCTACTTAATAGATAGTGATAATTTCATGTTTATTTATATATTTATTTAATCTTAAAAACCAGTTTGCGCAAGAGCCATTAGGAAAAAGAAGGGTGACTCAGTCTTTTGTGAATGTTGGACATTCGGTGAGAATGTGTAGTCTGGTTTCAATATTTGATTGACCGCATGGTATGTTTACTGAGGGAAAAACCTGGCTCTGTACTCGCCTATCGGAGCATGCCCTTTCATAGGTGATTTCATCAGATTTCTCACCTCCCACCCTCTGCATTTGCCTTCCCAACACCCAGGGAGCCTCCGTGAACCCACCCCACGTATCCACCAAGACACCATTCCCAGCCCTGACCTCCCAAGTGAGATACACATTCTCGCGGCCCACTAGGCCCACTACACTCATACCTTTGCATGTAGCTGGCCCAATTGTGTCCGATATTAGTAATCAAGGCCCTGTGCCTTAGTAGTCAGTAGGCTACTGCGGACTGTTTCAATAAATCGTTGAAAAAAACCCCATGATGATCGTACCCTGGAAGCGATCAAGAATTAGCGTCATGCCGTCAGAAAGTCATGTAAGAAAGCTCATTAGGTGTCCAGGGAACAAGACAGAATGTGTACATATTACTCTAAACATTGACCAAGTTGACATGTGAATAGGCCTATCGCAGTGAAGTAAACTCCGGGAAATCAGGGAGGTTGGCCCAGAGAGCACTGACAGCGGGTTTTTCATCATTCTAGGAATCTAGCAGAGGCACATGGGACCTTCTGGCTCAATCAGCCCCATGATACCACGCTAGCTAATATAAATGCAAGCATACATATCTTTCCCGTTCGATCTTCGAGACGGGAATGCCTACCTACAGTATTCTGACCGGAACATCTTCCATTGCTTCTGCCCCAGGGCTCCCATACCTGTTGTCACTCAGCCCGCGAGTACGACTACTGCTCGCATTCAGTGGTCTTTTGGCCTTTCTCGTCAAATTTTTGCATGTGAAGGGCACGAAGAGGACACCTGGAGGAGGATACTATCTGGAGGATCTGAGCAAAGTAGGCCTCGTTACAGCTGGAAATCCATTCATCTCATGTTGCTCATAGGTGGGCAGTCATGATGAGAGCAAGAATGTATGGAAAACTTACGACGTCATCATTGTTGGAGGAGGTGAGGTGCGCAAAAGGTTCAAACCAACAGAGCTTGACGGGACGAACAGGGACATCTGGATGTGCCCTCGCAGCAAGATTGAGTGAAGATCCCAATATTCACGTCTTACTGCTTGAAGCGGGAGGGAGGTAAGTGAGTTCACCTAGCTCTTCATCGACTAGTAACTTCGTTCCACCTGATCTAGCGGCACCTCTCTTATTCAAAGCCGTACACCCTCTATGTTCGGCAGACTATTTAAGACAAAGCATGTTTATCAACTGAGAACCGAGCCTCAAGTTTTTGCAGGAGAGAAGAGGAAGTTCTGGCCTCGTGGTCTGTGTGATTCCTTATCTTGATAATGCCTACTGAATGAATGACAGCCAGGATGCTGGGCGGATGTGAGCGCCATTTGACTGGCCACAGTGCATGTGAATTCTGACTTTTTAGGCTCGTCCATCAATGCACAAATGTACGTGGTCTTTCCCTCGTTCTTCAATTGTGCACGAAAACGTGCCAAGGGCACAGTACGGCGCTCCCGGTGACTTCGATGAATGGGCCCGGATTATCGGAGATGACTCTTGGTCCTCGAAAAACCTACGACAGTAAATATTTATTCTTTCCGACAGTGCGCTTATTGACAACTGTTAAGATACTTCAACAAGTTTGAAACTTGCACTCCTCATGTAGATTACCCTCTTGTCGATCCATCTGTCCGTGGTAAAAGTGGACCTATCCAAGTAGGCTATAACAACTATGTTTCAAAGCTAAGCGGTGCCTTTATCAACAGCTGTATTAATATCGGTATCCCCTTCACTCCGGATTTCAACGGACCTTTGGGGACCATTGGCGTTAGTCGAGTAAGTGACACATGTCATTTTCAGGGAACATGGAACTAAAATAAGGATCTCATCATAGATCAGTACGCCATTTCTCATCTCTTTCATGAAGCTGTGACCGATAAATTGCTCAGTGACTTATATCGACAATATGTTCCAACGCGTCTCCTCAGAGTCCGCCTATTTGACGCATGAGGTTCTTACGAGAAGGAACCTCACAATCGCCACAAATACAACTGTGACTTGCATCATCTTCGAGAAAGTCACAGGTGAGATTCATGCGACTGGTGTTGAGTTTGCAAAGGACAAGAATGGCAAGAAATATTGGGCAAAATCAAAGCGGGATATTGTTCTCAGGTTGGTTCTGCACAAACTAGAATTTGAATGTTTGCTGTATTATTTTTTGCACAGCGCTGGGTCTGTGCATTCGCCTCATGTAAATGCATCCATTTTCTTTCAGATATTGTTTGATGCCTGTCCCTTGCAGATTCTAATGCTGTCTGGTGTTGGCCCGGCGGAGCATCTTCGGTCCCATGAAATTCCTATTGTTCTTGAGCATCCCCGGGTCGGGCAAAATCTCGTTGACCACCCGGTAGTGGACCTATACTTCAAGGACAAATACAATTCTTCTACCAAGTGGATGAAACCCCGATCATTCGATGATTTGGTCAAGTTGATTACCGCCACGGTGCAATACTTCGTCCTCGGTAGTGGAGGTCCTTTGGCAACTAACGTTAGTACCAGTTACCCTTCGGACGGGTTTCCGTCTAACCAGAGAAAAAAGTTTGGCGAATCAGCTGCTTTCATCCGTTCAGATGATCCCGAACTTTTTCCTTCTTCGGAATACCCTCAACGTCTGACAGATAGCACTTCAGCCGCAGATAGCCCCGACTTGGAGTTATTCACTACGCCCTTCGCCTACAAAGTATGAATGTATGCCTCTCCCAGATATTACCCTAACTAGTTTTCCAGGAACATGGTGCTATCATATTTGATATCCATACCTTTGCGCTCCATTGTTACCTCGTCAGGTGTTTTCTGAATCACTTCCACTATATAAACTCGTCGATTGACCCTTCCTCAACAGGCCGTTGAGCACTGGCGCTGTTCTTCTCAAATCAAATGACCCTTGGCAGCTACCGAGCGTTAATCCCAAGTAAGGGATGATCCATGATGTGATTCTGACTATTCAACACTTTTTCAGCTACTTACAGAATCCGGAGGATATGTGGAAACTTGTCCGAGGTGTTAGAACTCTTCTTAGGATCGCTCAGGTTGAACCTCTTGCTGCACATCTTGATCATACAAATAATCGGGAAGACCTGGACCACCAGCTTTACCTCAAGTCCGATGGAGAGATTGCGGAACTGATCAAAGACCGCGTAGAAACGGTATATCATCCGACATCAACATGTAGGATGGCTCCAAGAGAAGAAGGTGGTGTTGTGGATGCCAAGTTAAGAGTTTATGGGATTCATGGTCTGAGGGTGTGTGATGCATCTATCTTCCCAAGCATCATCTCTGGCCATACGGTGCGCATAATAATTGATATCACTCCAAGTAAAATACTGATCGCTAGAGTCAAGGCTGGCGGATGTTTTGCCATTGCAGAGAAACTTGCAGACGACATGAAAGCAGAGTACATGTCCGTATGAGAGTATCAATTGGTTTATAAATCTCTAGTTAAGATGACTCGATCTTCTCTTTTCGTCCAATCTTCTTTTCGTTGGACGTGAAAGACTAGAATTCATGACTAGGGATCTGATCCTGGTGATTGAAGGGAATCTCCAAATGAGTGGTAAAATTTCTCGCCCGAGCTTTTTCACTGAATCCTCCTTATTCCTGGGATTGAGGATTTTTACGAGGCGCATCGTTTTCCATCGCTTACATTATTTCCTTTGTGGCTTCCCAAGTGAGAGGATGTCGAAGAGATGTGTCCCAGGCACATCAGCTCTGCCTTTACTCAGGAGCTCACAATGTTAGTATACATTGAGTATTTTCATCACCTGAATTGATCACGCTTGTTGAGACTTACACGGGTTGATGAAGCCACGGAAACAGAATGCAAAATTGAGTCTAGCTTTCCTCGATCAAAAAAGGTATGGTAATTGAGCAAAGCCAATTATTTGTCAAGGCCCAATGACTTGAGGTGTAGACGAACAACTGTAGGATGTCGTGTCTAGTTCATCTGTTTCCGGGAAATGATCAAGTCATTGGAGCACAATGAGTTGATCAAAGATACTGGAACACGTCTTCGACCTCAGAGGACGTTGCTCATAATGACGGAGATAATCACACGGAGCTCACATTCGGAGCTGTCAGTGTTGCCAGGAGATCATAGTAGATGTCTGTCAGTTAAACACTCACAGGATAGCATACGTTTGAGCCATCTATCTCTCAGTTACTAACAATATCACCGACATTGACTTTCTAACGCCGTTCTAGTTCAGAATAACCCACGAAATGAGTGACAATAGTTTTGTTTGACAGGACAAAGATCTTTGTTCTTGTGGGTTCATGCTTCGCAACGACTTTTTTTGAGAGGGATGGTCTCAGGAATACAGGAGGGTAGAAAGCAAAATTGGAGGCGCGTGGTTTGTGATTGGCTCTGTCAGAAGTGAGAATATTGTTTAAATCGAGGAATCGAAAGGGGCCTTGGAATTCGGTCGTTAAGGCACGCTGCTCCTCCGGCGCTTTTCTGGAGGCAATCTGGTTATCCAGATACACAGGTCATGAATGACAATCATTTGATGTGGACTCGAGGGATTCAATATGGCGGTTGAAGATATTTACTTTTATTTCTCTCAAGAGAGCTCCGAAAAAGATGATGGGATCAGTAACTAATCAGCACCAAGCTAACAAAACATACAATGATATCTATAAGTCCAAGCAAAATTGTTCTAGAGTCCGGTATTATAAAGGTGTTGAAGGAAAGCAAGATGCTCATGCAACGATGAAAGCCAAGACATGGAATAAAAATGCGAATGAGAGAAATGGAATGAGATATCACCGTAGGCAACAATGTCAGCACCGTTAAGGAGTCTGGCAGGTGGGAATCCTGATACCCTCTTTCAACGTTCGGCTATGTAATAAAAATATGATTATGGTATAGGTCCATCGAGGAAAGGACTTACTTCTGGTTGAAAAGACCCCACCAACCCTCAACACCGCCGAATTGCTGATCTTTCCAATCCTCGTCAGCAAATTCAAAAAAGAAATATTGTGTGCCTGCAGAGTTAGCCTGACAAACAAAGGTATCGATGAAGGTCTGTAGGTTGGCGACTGATGCGACTGATGGACCGTTATTGGCGTTCCCCGCGTCAGACGATTTCTAGAAGAGAAGATGAAGGGGATGCAGCTTCAAAAGCATGCCAAAACACGTACTGTTGGCCAGCCTATTTGATTTTTTAAGCGGTCGACTCATCGAAAAGCGAGATAACTCATACATACCAGTTTCAGCGATAGACATAGAAGGCTTGTTGGGTAGGGAATTGGCCGTATCAACATCGTTTTGTTGGAAAAACGTCGTTGTCCAAGATGCTGCATTATCTATGGAGACATTGGCGAACCATGGGTGGACATTCGCCATCTGAAGCCCTAAGTATACCCATATCAAGTTCAGGAAAGAACAATCTTACCCCATACTCAACAGCTTGAAGCACTTCATTATTGAAGAAACTGCCAGCATCTGCATTACCAACAGGAATATGGTGGCTCAGAGTCATGGAATTGAGCATAGAAACTGTATCCGTAATATTAGGGATGAGAAGCTGGGCGCCTTGGTCGCCAATGGCAGAGTTCGGATCTGAGACACTGTTAGCAGTGAGATAGCTAGAAATTTATCAGTTCTGGTTCTAGTGCGTAAAATAGGCGCACTTCAGCATGAATTCGTTACCAACAGTGATGCCACCGATATGATCTGCCCCATATACTTGGATAGCTTGCTGAATTACGCCTTTCTGGCGGTTATAAGAAGCACCACCATCAGTAGGAACCACATAATTGCCAAGATACACCGTGACGTCTACTTTTGTTTGTCTGATAGCCTCCAGCTATCATCAGACCGTTAGAATTCTACTGCGGGCAAAGCGCAGTGCAAGGAAGCTAACCACTAAAGCACTTTGATTACAGTCTGCGCCATAAATTCGAACTCGCTAGATTGTCAGTGTCAACTGAATTCGAGGGTATTTTGAAAACGGGGCTACCTTTGTCAATTGAGAAAGAAGCTGCAACGCGACAGACTATCAGCATAAGAATTGAATAACTCCCAGATCAATACTAACTTGGATATCCTGGATGACAGCGGCTGGAACGAATCCATAAAAATTTCGACAAGTGACAACAAAAGAGGTGACATGCCCAAGTTGTTTCCACAATTCGGTAGTTGTGATCCCACTGGAGTATAAGCAATCCCATAGAAGGCCTGGTGCAGATTAGGGTTTTTGACAAAAGTGCTAGGATCATTGGGATTTGTCTGGCTGACTGCGCCAGGGTTCGTCAAGGTCGATGACGATGATGAATTGCGGGTGTTTGAGCTTCTTCGACTGACTACGACGCCGACAGACACCGACACCGCAATGATAGTTACCAGAACAATTACACCAGCAATGGTCTGCCACAGCTGCAAGCACGGTCGATGATTTTGACTATACCACTTACCATAATCTTTGAACGACGAGCCTTTTTCTCCTGCTCGGTCACCCATATTGATCCCTGGTTATAGCGGGAACTGTCCCATTGTGAATTCACGAGACGCTGACCCCCGGCAATACCGAGATCAGGCTGTGCAATGTTGCGGTAGTCGCCTTGGTTATGGAGTGGTATTGCTGAGTATCCTCGCGAGGTATCATAGTCGTACTGATGAATGGCCTATATTTTGCAAGGTATGAGTTTGTGACTTGAGCAGGCTTAGGATGCGAGGATGATCGGCGGAAGGCTCAAGAGCCCATTAGTGGACCACACTTACCGCACTGGAATTATTGTTGCTTCCAGGATCATTGAAAGGATTATCTGCGTAAGGTCGCATTGGAAGGAGCCAAGATTGATTAAACCATCGTTTAGGCAACGAAGTGATTGGAAGGATACCATTATAAGAAGGTCTCGTGATCGATCACATGGCAAACGCGTGCCATTCAAACATCCCCTAATTTAGAAGTTCAACCTCGACTCTTCGTGTTTGACTCAGACAGCCACGATGTTCAAAAGCATTCTGCCGTCTCGGAGACTACCTTCGACAGACTTCACAATGATCACTAGCATGAGCGACGTCTCGAATACTGCCAAGGAGAACTATCCTACCCTCGGGATAGGACAACAACCATTGAATCGAAACATGAAGGATGCTCCCCATTACAGCAAGATTGGTTCCTCCATTCATGAGAGGAAAAAGAAGACAGATAACAAGAATAAAGACCAATTTACTCCTTCAACATCAAATGAGGCCGAAACGGACAGTGCCTTTGACCAGCTCCTCGTATGTATTTTTCTTAGTTGACGTAAAGGTTGTTTCGTCTCACAATCAGCTTCAGAACGACCTACAGATTCCTTCAAACTTACGACAAAAGCTGGCGGGAATGGAATCCACAGTGAAGGCCGCCATGCTCAAATCGTCAACCATCCTTGCTAAGCAACCGAAAGACACTGTGCCTACCCTTCCTCACACACCGAGAGGAACACTCAGGCGTGCCGCTTCCACGGAGTCCTTCGGATCCCTGCGAAATAATACTGCTGATCAGGACCTTTTTGAGCCGCCTCGCCTACCTTATGCTGGTCATGTCTCTGCTCACCAACACCCGTATCATTCCGCCTCTTCCACTCGAAAAGCGAGTTCAAACCATACCCGTGGCTTTTCTTTTGATACCCAGCGGTTTTTCAGCCGCAGTCAAGTCGATCTTGCGACTGAATCATGTGCGGACTTGACTTTGGGTTCTGGCCCTCTCAGTGTCAAGGATAAAGGCACTTTGCGATCAAAGAATATCTCGCCAACGAAGTTTTGTAGTATCTTGACTGGCACATCAAGTCTGCAACTCGATATTGAAGACATCAAGAAATTACGTCTGCTTTTACGCAACGAATCTGCTAGGTAAAGCTTAGCCCGGTCAAATTCAAGGTTGAACTAAAGTCCAGCTTAGTTGGTCACAGGAGTTCTTAAAACTGGGAGGATACTCTGCTCTTCTGACTAGGCTCAACGAAATTCTTGAGGTTGAATGGAGGTATGATTCTGATTAATGAATCTGGCTCTCCCTCAGCAACTATGCTTTCTGTAGAGAGGAACAACACGATGATCAAGTACTTCATGAAATACTGTGCTGCTTCAAGGCACTGTCAACATCGTCAATCGGTTGTTTCGCTCTACGAAGCTCATGCCCGACTCCATTCATCCAACTTATCTCCCTATTGTATTCTGATAAAAAGCCAGGCGATGTTGCGACTCGTCAACTTGTCGTGAACCTGCTTCTCTTACTTTTTGAACTCTATCCTCCTTCTTCTCTGCCATCTGGTTCGTCGCGTCGGCAGCGTGAAGTGTGGGAAAGTGAATCGTCTCTTCCTGGTTCAACCCTCGTTGTTCTCCCTGCTCCACACAAGAGTATCTTCTCTTTAATCCGTGCTCTACTGCTTACTCCCGCTCCTCCTCCGTCTGAATGTCCTAAGACGCCCATTTCGCCCCATGCCTTCATTGAAAACCTTCATAAACCGCGGATATACAAAACATATCTCCAGGAACTATGCGATGTCTGTAGAGATTACTTTTGGGTTTTCTGCCATCCCAACAACACTGTTTGGATCCTTTCTGAGACTGATGAAAGCAAAGTTGAAAGGCCTCGTGCACCTGGCGGTATGACAGGTGGCGTCGAGTTCGAAGCAATGGGCTACCTGGTGAGCACTTTTTTCCGCTACTTTAAGGCACTTCAGACAATTTATTTCTACTCGACAACCGAAAGACAACTCACGTGAAACTGATCAATGCTATCGCTCAAAGTGTTGCTTCATTGGGCATGGCCAAAGACCACGATTTCTCCGCTTATCGTTTCCATTCAGACCTCTTCCTTTCAGGTCTTGAGCGTATCATCCTTGTGAGTGATTACACGCCGCTGGTTTCCTTTATGTCTTACATAATGGGTTTATGCCAGATTTCCCGTAAAGCATCGGCTACGTACTACCCTACTCTTCACCTTGAACTCTCACGTTACATCAACCATGCCATCCAAGCAGGCTATGAGCTTCCATATACTGTGTCTCGCTTGATTGGTTCCCCTCCTGCAGCCTTCCGTAAAAACTCTCAACATGCAACTGCAGCGACAGCACCAACGTCTATTCCAAACCTTGGACAACGTTTGCAACCAAATATTACCCCAAGCCGACCTGTTCTCCCTCCAGTCTTTCCCTCTTCGAGGAAAGTAGAGCCGATCAGATTTGATTAGCAATCTTCACAAATATCTTCATCCTAGCATCGCGAACAGTCGTACCATAACTCCTAGAGCGATGCTACGATCAATTGATCCACATATGTCCATCAGGCACCGTTTTCAGTTATCATTTCTTCTCTCGTTTCTATAGTTTGATGCTTTTCTGTGAGATTTACGTACCTAACGTGTTGCAGGCCGGATCTTTTCTGGTCCCATCTGACCACAATACGGTAGCGAGAGAGACGAACTTACAGGCGCCCAGATGTTAAGGGGACATGAATCCGATCATTTCAATATTTTCCGAGTAGACGAATGTACATTCCAGTAAAGTCAAAGAATATAACTTAGAGATGCAATATTTGGCACGTGGGGCGGAGGTGCCTGATTGATCCGGGCCGTTAGTCGTGATGGTACTGCAATTTGATAAGGATTCGGAGAACGATGGATCGGAGTATTGCATCGACAGGGGTCAATCCCCTCTCATAACTATCTACATATGTCTGTCTCCTCGAGAGATACGTGTGATGCATTCACGATTCTTAGTTTGGATTTTATTAGACACTGTGAAATACACATAAGTTTTTAATTAAAATATTTTATTTGCTCCATTGTGATTCTAAGTTTCTTCGACTGTTTTCTGACACCCTTTGTTCTCATATAGGTGGGTACCCTATCTGATGCTGATCTATATATATCCTTCTAACAGTCTAACTTGGTATTCTGCCTCGTGCATCACATTAGGAAGGTGGGCCTCGAGCTGTAACAAGACAAGATCGGGAGAGATAGGTGATGGTATTGAGGTCACATTTCTCTCGATAATCTGGGGAGCCAATATGTGCTGAGTTATGAGCAGGTAGACGGCTTCTGGATCAGTTTTCTACGTCAATTGAGGAGTATGATGCCTACAGAAAGAAGCAGGTGGTCTCTAGACTCTAAATTTGAAGCTGAGCTTTGCTCGGCTGATACATACCATCCATGATGCAAAAATTTGTCAGAGCCACATCTATGAACAGAGCGTGGAAACTCTGTAGAAATTGTCAAAAACTTTCTCGGAAAATATTTTCAGTGCGCGAAATCAGTTACATTCGTAATGATTCTCAGATATAAAATAGAGGACCATCTCTTCCCCGCCTTCAAGTCTTGTCTTTGAGACCATATTCAGCCTTTAGAATATCGGCAGTATGCTCGCCAATAGCATAACATGCACCGGCCTGTAATGATACATTTAGCCACAACATTGAAGGAGCATTGAAACTCACAGTATGACCAGAAATAATCTCTGGAAACACCGAGGCATCTGCAACTCTCAATCCTTTGACTCCGTACACCCTCAAGTGAGAGTCAACAACACCGTGATCTGCTTCAGGTGCCATACGACAAGTACAGGCTGGATGATACAGCGTCTCGACCCTCTCCCGGATGATATCTTCGAGTTCCTCGTCAGTGGCACTGTCACGTTCAGTGTCCAAGAGTTCGTGTTTGTATTCAAAGTCAACGTGGTCCCTGAGGGGTTCTTGTTTAACGACCTTGAAAATGAAACGCAGACCACGACGTATCTTCTCGATGTCTTCAGAAGCTGAGAGATACCTACGGGAAAAGATGAAACGGCAGCAATGACTTTGTGGTCATAACCTACTTGGGGTCAACTGCAGGAAGATCAAAAGGATTGTTTGTCTTGAGAGTCAATACCCCTTTACTTATTGGACTGGAAGTGCTTTATATGACTGGTTCCAGGAGTCCTTACAAGATACCTACCGGACGAGGCAGCAATGAAGAGAAAATGCATGCATGGGTAAAATGAAATCTCCATGTTCCTGGAAAAGTCTCATTTACGATATGATATCTTGTTCATGTTGCGCACCTTGTATGCTATTGGGCTGATGAAGATCTCGAGGTCCGGCCCGTTGTCTCCTGATGAACTATCCTTGACTTTATTTTTGAACTCATTCTTCAAGAAGAGCGAAGGATCGTCAGAGCGGATGAATGCGGCCGCCTCGCCAACCTACCACCCCTGCCATTGAGCATATGCATGAGTTTACCTGACTTTGAACTCACATTACCTGTCATAAGTCCGCTTTTGCGAAAGAGATACTCGAAAAAAGAACGAAGGAAGCCGGGAATATCACCAATAGAAGAGGGCCGAACATGTTTCGCACTACGATTGTGCTTGTCTTTGAAATAGAGGCTGACATTGGGATGATCAACCAAGTTTGCCCCAACGCCTGGAAGATCGTGAACGACAGGGATATTCATACTCTTGAGCTGATCTGCAGGGCCAATACCTGACAGCAGCAAGAGCTATAGTCAATCAGACATGAGAAAAAACTGGCAGCAATGTGCAGGAAACTCACCTGAGGAGAATGTATTGCACCAGCACTGGAAGCAGGGATTCATCAACTGAGGAGCTGAGCAAACAAAACACCACTCACGTCACGATAACTTCTTTCCTTACGCGGATGGTATAGCGGGAACTAGTCTTACTTTTGGCGAACTCGACCCCGACGGTTTTTGTCTCATCAACAGTCTTCTCAAAAAGGATTTTTGTAACGGTAGCATCAACCACAACTGTCAGATTAGACCGGTTTAAAACGTCTGTGGTCAAGTAAGCAGTCTCAGAAGATACGCGGGTTCGATTCTCGTCGATATAGGTCACTACATAATCAATTGAGTCTTTCCCTAACAGAAGCCTGAAAGGGCTTACTCAGCTGAGGAAAGTTAGAAATGTTTTCAAAACAGGAATAGGGAGTAACACACACGATTGACGCCTATGGTACCAGCGTTCGTATTAAAGTCATGACTCAAAGGCACGCCGACCTTTGTGCAAGCCTGAACGAAATCCTTGCATACACTCTGAATGTCGTTGAAGTAACCCACGCGGACGGGGCCTTTTCCTTTGATGCTGCTGTCCACATCCGGGTACCTGGCATCATCCTCATACTTTTCAAATTTGTTGAAGTATCTGACAGATTGTAAAGTTAGTCAGCTAATCCAAATCCGATAGACTCCGTTCACTTGGATAGATTCTTCCAAGACCAAATCTCATCGTTGATAATCCTACTCCATTCATCATAATCTTGAGGTGCGCCATATTGGGCCCTAATATGGGTAAGAAATTAAAGAACATGATTATTAAGGCACCTTACATCATTGCGTTGATGGATGAACCTAACAGATACTAGTAAGGGTCTTGGTCTCCTGGGGAGAAGTTGGTACTAACACCCTCCAAGCATTTTTGCTCTAGGCCAGAATTTTCTCTGGTTCTTAGCATCCAACTGTGGCTCGGTGTATACTTGATAGGCATGTTTGGAGTAAAATAAGAGATAAAAAGCAATAGGTATTCTGGAGAATAAGAAAGAATTTCCACTGAAAACAATCAGATCTATGTAGACAGATAATTTACAGAGGCTCACCTTCGGCCAGCTTCAAGAAGTAAGACGCGAACCGAGGGATCCTCAGTTAACCGAGCAGCTAAAACACAGCCAGCAGTACCTATGAACCCTTAGTATTGTCAAAGGACACAAAGGGAGACAGTATTACCGCCCCCTACAATCACGAAATCATATTCATCGAAGTTCCCATCCCTCGCATCCCCTGCTTTCTTTCCGACCTTTGAATGATCGCTCACGAGTCTTGGAGAAGGATTTTGCATGATTTGACGCAGCATGAAGGCCATTGCGGCGGTCGAATTTCACGATTTATTGGAGAGATTGAAAGAAAGGGCTCTTCAGAGTGAGTAGACAGGGAAACTGAGGATCAACATGTGAAACAGCATTCTGTATGTCAGAAGGGAATCATGTGAGATCCCGCCAGAGAAGGCGCCATTCTGGGTTTCGATGCGTTACCATTAAGGAACGCTCCTGGAAGACTTGGCTTTATCGATACCTATGTTTCAATCTTCATGCTCTGTGCAAGATGTTGGTGATATGCGGAATGATGCGACATTCGATAATCTCACACTTACTTAAATGAGGCTAGAGTTATGTTAGGAGTATTATTTATTGCAAATCCTCTCGGTTTCACCAATTATCACTTCAAATTAATCGCCTCCTTCCCAAAAACTTGATATAAGTTTCTGATATCAGTCGCATTTTTCTGAACCGATGTTGCCACAGTAAAAGTTGAAGGGACTCGGAGCGGGCGGACAGTGCAAAACTAGATTAATAAGCCGACTCTCTGTCTAATACAGGCATGTCTAATTTAAAATTTGAACAAGCCAGATAAGGCAATGTTCAACATTAGGCTTCCTGATGGCTATGCTCAACCATTCTCTAACATTTGAAGTGATCTATTTCATTTACTATCCACAAACCCACAAAAACACCGCATGAAAAAATATCTGTCAACAATTTAGCAACGATCGATTGTCCATTGTTGATCTAAAAGTTATCTATATCACTCCTCACTGCATATCCTAGATGAATTTGCATTATATTCAATCAATCCTGTATATCGTATTGTTATCGTGTAAAATGTTGTCAGCAAGATACATTCCAGAAGCACGGTGAGCACTGATAATACTGTTACAGACACACCAAACTAAACGAGTCACTAGGTGGGCACAAGCAACCCTTGTGATAAATGATGTACTATTCGTTTATGGAGGAAAGACGGATCCCTTCAACTCCTACTCATACACTTCTGCTCCAAGTAACAACGAGCTCTTGAGCCTTTCTCTTTCTCAACCCTTTCAGGCAGCGAACCCACAATGGCAGTTGTTAAGCAACTCCAGTAACCCACCGACCTTTCAAGGGCCTGCTTTGGCCTGGCACACTCTCTCTTCACTCAACACTTCCAGTGCTCTAATCTTCGGAGGTGAACCCGGTCCCGACTCCCGACCTCCGATTTCGGATTCAGCCGTTCTTTTGGATCTTTCTAGTCTTTCACGGCCTGCTTGGTATGCTCAGGCCACGTCCTGGGGTGGTCAACCAATACGGAGGATTTATCATACATCTGCTACAGCACCTTCCGGTGTTGTGTACATCATTGGAGGACAAAAGACGGATGGCTCAGGAATCGGATTTTCTGATCCCTATACTTTTAACCCTCAAACCCTCACTTTTTCACCGTTATCATCCGAGAATGCGCCCCCCGAGATTTACGGTCATGCATCACTGATGTTCGTGGATGGTAGATTAATTGTATTTGGTGGTGCTTCTAAGAATTCCTTACTCCCCCTTTCAACAATCTGGGTTCTGGACACCTCAAAAGATGTGCCATATTGGTCACAAATGCAAGTTAGTACCGATCACCTACCATCCCCGCGAAGGGGATTTGCTGCGACTATGATCGGACAAGGGAGGATACTCATTCAAGGTGGCAGTGATGTCAATTTGCAAAACAATCTTGATGATGGATGGATCCTGGATACCTCAACAAGTCCCGCAGTCTGGATGCCTGTTGATCGATTATCCTATATCGGACCCCGTCGTGATCATTATGCGGTTTATTCGAATGATTTTGTCGTGTTCGGCTTCGGTGAGAGCAATTGTGACTACGGCTCGACCCAGACTTACTCTGAAGTCAGGTTATCTCGATTCGGGGCCAGCACCGGCAGATCTACAGATATTTTATCTGTCTGACAACACTTTTGTCTCCTCCTATACACCCCCTGTATCTACTGCCTCCACAATCCAGACGCTTTCAAGTGAAAGGCACATACCAGCCGTACCAACCGAAACGACCACCAACCACCAAAAATCTTTAGTACCATCCAGTACAACAGCCGTTGTATATCCAACAGCTACATTAGATACCCCAAGAGATGATGAACACAAAAGAGACCCCACTGCTGCTATCATCGTCGGTGTTATCTTGGGTGTCCTGGGTGCCATCGCTATTGTTGTTGTCATCGTTATGAATTCACGCAGGCAGCAAAGGAGAAGATCCGAGGACTTGATAACTGGTGATGAAGACAATGGCAGCTTACACGCGAATTCAACAATCCCAGCTGTGACTATGTATTCTGGAAATTGTGCTCTAAGCACAGAAAGATGGGGAAATGGTTTAATGGGCGCAGCTTTTGAAATTGGAAGAACATTAAGTGCCATGGCCAAATCACGAGGTGTACGAGATACTTACCAGCGTCGGGATATGCTGGCAGACGAGGACATACCAGAATTCGGACAGTGGTCTGGCGCTAGGCGAGGGAGTGGTATTGGGAAAAGTTCACTCTCATTGAAAAGCATCCTTGGTATTTGGTATAGAAGCCGCGAGCCTAGCACCTCTAGTCATGGAAGCAGTAGTCGCCTCCGAGAGAAAAATGGTTCCTCCTACGACGGCATTTCTCTGATGTACGATCAAGAGCCAGAAACTCATGGCGGTCGGGAGACCAACCATCTCAGCGCAAGCAACTACGTTGATCCTTTTGCGGATCCTATAGACGAGAAGGACAATACTTATGACACACATGATCATGATCCCGCCAATGCTGCACTACAAGCCCGACGTGAATTATCCACGATACGCATAGTTCCTCCGACATCAACAAACAGTCACTCACTGAGCCCACTATCTGAACGCACGTCAAATTCCGGCTTTTCTTCGAATGACCTCTTCTTGTCATCTGTAGATTCCGGCGAGACACCAACGGAAGCAGACACCTCACTTAATACTTTGCAGTTGACGGTTGAACCTTCACCGTCCATAGAAGTGTCTAAAACCTCTGTCTCCTTCCCTCCAACCCTCATCCCTGCGAGTGTCCCTTTGGTAAATGTCCGAAGAAGCGATTCATGGTGGTCGAGATTCTATCGCACCAGTTTTCTTGATCGCAGATCAACACCACGTTCATCAACAAAATCCGAATTTCTTGACCCAAATTTTCCACCATCCCTCGATCCTATCACTGAAAGTATCCCTCAAACCCCAGTAACCGAGTTTTCCGCGAAACAACAGGGTAGTGATAAACTTCCCATGTACAAGAATAAATTATATAAAGCTGACCCTGGGAACTCCATGATTTCGCTACGAACAGCAGATACAGAGCGCATTGAACAGATGGCTAATGCAATGGATGTTGCACAACGTTGGCATGCCCATAGTCTAAGGACATTTCAGAGTATCAGCAGTGGACTCAGCGTTCATACGCGTCGGATAGGCCAGGAGAATGATAGTTTACAGGTACAATTCGACACTGTACCTTTTGCAGAGTCACCACGTGTCACTGATCCATCAGATGCATTGATACATTGCACTTCCCCTTCCGTACCTGATGCGCCTCTTCTCCTGGAGCAGAGACCTCTTATGGAACAGTCTTGGCCGCCAACCCCTCCTACACCTCACGATGAAGTGTCTGGTACGTCTGAGACGGGCCCTTCAACCTCATCTCGCTATGGAAATATCAGCCTTACGTCAAGTCCCTCAGTAGCCGCTCGTGTACGTATGTTTGAGCGGAAGTCGACTCAGGATGAAGAGCAACCGTTGCCAGTTAACACGAGACGATATGAGGAACGACTATCGAAAAAGAACTGGGATTACGGTTTCGTTCCTCGACAGAACCTATTCATTGCTAATCCAGACCACCGAAACTCCTACTCCACTGATTCATGAACAAACTTTGATTTATCCCATTCACCACGTCTGATGCGTCTGGGTGTCTTCCGCCTACGATGTTTATGAACACGATTCCTTGCCATTTACTCCACCCAGTGGCATCTGTAGATAAGATATCAGATATTAATGTAATTTATAGGCTCTCTTTGGTATTTCACAACCAAATTTTTTCTTGTATTGTTTTCATGCACAGTTGTACTAGATAAGTCATTTCTGCTTCATAAATACATGAAAGTTTGAGCAAATCAATAATTCATCTGTTGGTGATGAGCCATTACCATTACACTTATTGTTACAGTCACATCCTTTTGGACAGCTGTTGCACTTCGACAATGACACGTTCTTACATTGGACTTTTTTTTGTTCTTAACCTGTCTAGACGTAAGTTATTAACTCTTACTGGATGTAGAACGTTTACAAAAACAAGGAGCACTAGAAACTGAGACAGGAATAGAATTACTATTCTCATGAAAGAACTTGCTAATAATACTGACTATTTCCATAGATTGTAACGAGTGTTCATCGTATACCCAATCTTGTGTGCATTGTAGACGTATGTTTTCGTAAAAGAATTGAAGCCGAGGACGAATCTCAAAATTGAATGTATTATGATTTTGAGCATGATACAGCAGCAGCTTTTAGGAACAGTTTTTGTAAAGCTTGATATGGTGATGCTTACAAGCTCAAATTGGAGTTATGACAATGCACGAGCGAAGTTTGCTCCTGCGATTTTTAATGCAAGATGTTAAGAGTAAATCAGCGGGCCAGACCTAGGACGAACAGATGTTGATTTTCTGCTCTGGTTGGAGCCCTATCATTATACAACACGAGCATCTCAACCTACCAAAGATCAGGTAGACCTTTGCCTCTTGTAGTCTATGCCGATGAAAATAGAACGGATCAAGAGTTCAAATTGTTTCTTGGAGTAATCTAAAGCCTCAGAGGATCATTTCCGACATCATCTGAAACTATATTTCATGTGTTAGATGCAATTCCTTTAACAATGCTAGAAGTGGGTCAATCTTTGAGCGAATTAGATTTCATAACAACACTGATATTTGAGATGTTCAACTTCTAACAGATGGATCTGAACGAAAGTTGTCAGGCAGAATAACGTTCATCATTGACGCTCTTCACATGACGTCGTACCATCATATCACATCATTTTGATGCGATCATGTTATAATTAGTAACTTGCTCGGTGTTGTGAAATACCTGATAGTAATCAAACATTGTAGTTAATCTTAGTCTGATTCATAAAGTGGCTTCATCAACCAGAGTCTGTGCATTCCAAATTACACCTGACGTTGTTAGATGAGCTCATTGAACTTCAAGAGATTTGGACATGATTCTCAGTAGGTGTAAAAGAGAAAGAAGCCAGAGCTCGTCAACAGAGCCGATCCAGTTTTTCACTATGCATGATTGATAATTATTTGCTATTATCCTAACTTTACCATGTTTTGAACGCAAAGAGCAGCATTCAAGCAACACAATGGATGTGCTCTAGGTCTCACCCAAAGGTAGGCACGCAAATAAACTAGATAAAATTATAAATAAATTACAGTGTGGTCTAGATGGTTTATATACCATATCCAGCCATGTAGACTCAATATTAGATGTAGACAGCACCACCAGAATGTAGCATCCTCATGTAGCATTTAGAAACTTTGATATGTCATGCTATGATGTATGCCTCGTCTTCAACAGAGCGGACTGAGACGGAATCAGGCGGCAGAATTAATTATTTTAAGCAGGGCTAGGCGTACAGTTTTTTTTGCAAAGGATTTATGTTAGACTGGAATTTGGTTAAACACATGTGATTTGATCAGAGCACAATCTTTTGACAAGCGTGTTCCAGAAGGTCAGGTGTTTATATCCATATTCCCGTCATTGGTTTCTCGGGCGGGAATAACCTGACATCGGCACTAAATCATCCATCCCCGATTTTGGAAATAGGAAATGACTTGTGGTAGCTAATCGTCTTACGCCTATTCGTTGAATGAATCTCTTAAATTAGATGTTGTTCAACGGGGGTAATTTATTAATAATGGCCAGCGTAATATTTTCTAGAAACCCATTTGTGTTTCTTTCCTGAGGTTTATATAACTTTTGCCAGGGTATAGAGGGGATGGAACTCAGAGCTTTCCCAGAAGAACTTCAGACATGATCACCCGTACACTAATATTGGAAGTCTGCCACTGGGAAAATCTAATGTTACATCGTTCATTCTGCTTACATTGTCACTTCATTCGTCAAGAACCATATAACACGGTACTCACGATGCGTCCTAGATGCCATGGCAATAACAGAAAATCAGAAGGGGCACCTTAGAAAGGTATGATCATTCCATAACTGGAGTCACTCGCAAAATTGATTCAACAGTTTTAAGTGAGAACTGTCCTGCTTTCTGCTTCAAATTCTCTGAGGTTCTTTGTCCGCTACGCCCAATGATTGACAACGAAAAAAATTATATTATGTATGCTGTGACGGGACGATGAATATAAAATTGTATACGCACTTACTATTCTACGACGACTTAAGCTATTACCCAGTCATAGTCAAAATACCAGGGATGGGAATGACCTACACTCTTTGAGTCCACGATAAGGACATATGAATCCCGGATAGCTACTTACGGGCGTCCAATCTCCGGCGATCGAGCCGACTGAAGGAGAAAAGGGAAGGTGGTCTGGTACGAAACATTAGCGCCGATATGGAACGGTACTATAGAAGAAGGGAAGCACGTTCTGACAGCGAAGTCTCGGCATACTCGACTGGACGGATAGGAAACAGGTTCGCTTGCTGAAGTTCATCATGAATTCGTCATCTTTAACCCTTAGAGGGTATGGAATCCAGATCGCTGATTAAGCAGGTATTGTGTTTTAATAGATCTCGATGTTTCGCGACCATTCTGATGGTCTGACTACGGCAGCTTTCACTTCCACTTTCTGACCTAGAGCCCCCCAGGGAGGGATAGAGGCCAATCTACAGTGGCTACGTTAGCAGATGCTACGTGTGAGTGATGTGAGATGCCTTTCCGCCGTGTAAATTTGGGAATTTTCTTATTGCTGTCATAAGATGATGGTGACGCATACTAATTTATCCAAAAATCCAAGAAAAGTCATAACGATTGAAGTCTTATGATTTTTGGTTCTCGCAACGTTTCGGGGTGGTTTCATTCACTTGAAGTTATTTCCAGAGATGATGTACCATCCCGAATAGGTAGGAGGCGCCATACGTCCACAAGTCGCATGGCCAAGATCTACGCATAAATTTCAGAGTTATAGGGCTTCCTGTAAATACCACCCCCGATCGTCTCCTTTCCGGTTTTAGTCCGAAGATTCACAAGCTCAGTGTTCTATATCTTCTCACGTACCATCTCTGGGTTTATCCTGAATGTATACCTACTGAGCTTGAAGATAGGTCAACGTTCTGCAGAGAATATTCAGAATTTCAGTCTTTGGGATCGAACTTTACAGGTGATATTTACAGCAATTCCAGCAATTTCTAGATAGCGATCAGGTGGGAGGATTTTTGAGACTGTGTCAGCGGCACTTGTACATGACAAGTGATTACGCCTTTTATCCACCGGTTCCGATGAGGCAGCCTCCAGGTTTTTGCCGACTCGACCTTTTTCTTTGCAAGTCAAATAATCTGTAAACCCCTATCAAAAGATGTTATGGTTGAGGAAAAAGAGAACACGGAAACCCAGTTTCTTCCTCCTGTCATCTCACAGGCTCCTAAATCAGTAATCATATTTTCCGCAAGCTGCGTTTCATTTTTCTACTCGAATAGGCCGTTAATGGACCTGAGTTAAATCGTTTTACGAAGTCCTATCATTTTCATCCTTGTTTTCCCAGAAATGAAGAGCCGCTGTTTCAGTGGAGATGCGCCTGAAGCCGATAGCCCAAGCTCAAGGATAATGCCGAAGCGAAATGGCCTTCCGAACTAGAGCCATCATGTTCACTAGCGGCGGCAGACCAACTATTAGCATCTGCAACAAAAAGTTCCTAATATTTGTCCAAGAAAAAAAAGCCCTATTTGTGTAAGGGTAAGGACCACCTACAAATATTACGTGGCCATTGTATATGGACATGAAGGTATTCTTCCCTTGACGTGCTCAGGAGGGTAAAATATGGGCGGTTCTGTAGTTTCATTGTCACACACTCTCTGAGGTCCCACCTAATCTAGATCATCACAACGAATTGTATTGACGAGCTTGGCTGCGAGAGCATAAGGCGCTCAAATTCCTTCTCTTACATACACTGATACAAAACATGATGGCACCGTGTTTTGTTTATGTAAGCGCCACCACAGTAATGAATTGCCGCCCATGAAAGCGTACTTATGTCAGAGGCGTCGTTGAGGCCTGAAACAATAAAATAGAGTTTGGTGCGCAAAGTGTTGGCATGGAGCTTATCCTAATTAGTCGCCATGATGGTGTCTACCCTTGGGAGTTGTCCCTTTTGTTGTTGGAATGTCTGCCCCACTCCTCCAACTTCGCTCCGTCTGCTAGTCCTTGAGAGTTCCTCTGCTCTGAGGATATCTGCTACCCCCACATTGCTGAAACCTACAGCCTCAGGCATTTTACCCTCAACTCATAAATCATCCTCCCAGCACAATGGGTTGAGAAGTCTGAGAATGGGGCTCTAACACATCTCCGCCGGTCAATCAGTGGGACAACCCAACAAGTTATTGGAGTAGTTTCTCCACTTTGATACAATGACCAGATTCGGGTCCCTATGGTACGTCCTTGGAGAGAGCGCTTGGGAAGAAGACCACAAATGTTTGCCGCCGACACCGCTTTGATGATTAGGGTTGAGCACTCCACAATTGGAACATTGGGCGGGAGTTATCCTCATTCAAAATAATGATCAGTTCCCAACTCTGGGAACAACACAACCCACGCGACCCGCGAGATGTGTTTAAATGATCTTAATGATTCCATTTGCAGCCAACGGCGCTCAAACCGCGCCTTTCGTGTATACTTCCGGGTATCTTGCTTGAGAACTGAGGGGCCGGTCAGGCGCCGACATAGCCTGCCAATATAATTAAAGACTGGGTTGGACCGAAAACGAATAAGATTAGATTCCTTTGACAGAAGTTATTCAAATGAGGCTTTTATGTCCATTATTACTTCCCTCTTCTCCAACGCCTCTTATTATCAAGGAATTTTTGGAAACAGAAGTTTGACTGGGATTTGGAACTGGCTTTTTTGTCTGTTTAGCCGGATGCACTCATTTTGCCAGCAGTTGTCGGACTTTGTGAGGAGATTTCTCTCATAGGTCGTTGAGTTATTGATGTATGATGCCCTCGTAACCACGGTCAAGTGGCGCTTGTGGCCTTCTGAGTTCCGAGTTGACAGAGTTGCTCCAAGTGCGTCATGGAGCGTGGGTTTGAGGGTGAATGAGCCATGAAGTCAACTGTTTGTGGGTAACATCAGATCAGAACAACCATGAGTTTTCCCTGAGTCAATATATTGATACAGTACATCATAACATTCTGGTTGATCACTTTTTCCTGTACATATGGTGTCAAGCTCACATGCTCTTGATGAGGGAGACATCGGTGAGAAGCCCATGGACCATATGTCAACAAACCAAACAATGTGACTTAAGAAATGTATCCCTTTACAGATCTAGAATACATAGTCCAAAGTAAGAGACACCCCAACAATACATTATTTGTGGCGTTGAAAGACATTGACATTAATGTTGTTGTTGTCAATGGACAACATGTGACGTTGATCTTGTTGCCCACACTGCAATTCAATTACCCCGGATCATTCTGTCAAGCTCATCACCTGATATACATACAAATGCTGAGCCCATCTGACTCACTCCTCTCTTCGCATCCGATACTCTACCGAAACAAACGGTATTTTTCACAAAATCAGGGGTTTAACTGGGTCTTCTACAGAATCACCTGAACTAATCGCTTCATAGAGATCCAGATGCACGTGATCCTAGTTAGGAAATGTATAGCGCAAGGCACGGAAATTACACGCCACGATGAGGCGGTGGCGGCAGGTGTTATGGTCTCCTTTGAAAGATCCAAAAAAGCATTTTCGTTACTTTATGGTACTTGTTTCCAATAGCTTATACCATTTAGGAAAACACCGTACCAGACTACAGAATTGATTGGCATTCTGGGTACTTGCGAGATGATTATTTGACACACAATGCCAACGAATGTTTGGCATTGACTTTTAAGCTCTAGTCCTGCTCCAAACAAGTTTTTGAAGCTTAGGAAGCTTGACTATGAAGGGCAATCTGGGACCAGGCGTACAGACTCTCAAGCATAAGAGGAGGTCCCTTTGGCATCATTCAAGTTCTTTTCGGGACCTAGTAGGTAAGTTTCGTGCATTTGACGGTTGTTGTATAGTAAATCGGATAGTATACTTACCAATCTCCCTTCACTGACGGCACTTATCCTCAATCATGCCCGATTATAGGGTACATCGCAATCAATGCGTTTATATATTGACTTTACGTTAATCAAGATCATAGGCTGAGTCAGAAAACCCAGGCATTGAAAATGAAGTCTGGTTCAAGTGTTGGAATTGACAAGCCGTTTATCAAGCTTTCTCAAGCTCATCGACGTCAGATTGAGATTTTGCATCCACAGCTTGCTTCAACAGCTGTTTGTTTAGACGAGATTCTTGGGAGAAGAAAAGCGGAGAATTTTACCTGGATCAGTTTCTCAACATATTCTTTCATTGCTTGTTCCTCTGGCATTCCTTTGATTTTATCCCATGCATCCCTGCATGATGATCAAGATCAATAGGCACCATTTGTATCGATCACAGAGCGCAAACACAGTGGGTCTCGCGGTGTTGACATCTCCAACAGTCACTGTGTCCAAGAGCAAGTTGATCGAAGGGAGACAAGCGCGGTAGTGTTAACCTTGTTTGTAGCGGGCATAGAACTGGTGCAGCGCATCAGGCATGAGGTTCAGAGACGATCTGCACGGCTCTATCGAACTGTTCTTGGGACATGGCCAAGGTGCAATTGATCAA
>Ga0153987_1000079_pt1 | contig 32590 bp, 24 predicted proteins | sample TSNC071MetaG_FD_102279 | JGI IMG/M metagenome (GOLD analysis project Ga0153987, IMG submission 102279) | Attine ant fungus gardens microbial communities from North Carolina, USA - TSNC071 MetaG | ecosystem: Host-associated > Fungi > Mycelium > Unclassified | place: USA: North Carolina, William B...
CAGGTAGAATCTGTATAAGTAGATAGACCAAATCCAACAGGAGCTCTTAATGAGTTTTCTTTGTCTAATGCTGATAAAGAGCAGTTGGCTTAATTCCAGCTTGAAGTTGGCTACTCTGACATGTGGGGAATCAGTGGCATGTTCAGTGTTGTGTAAGAAGTCAAGAGGGTTGCGCAATGTATCAGTCACATATGTGATAAATTGTGTGACACATCAGTGGCTTGTGTGGGGTGTTATGGAGACATGACACTCTTGCAATCTCAGTACATTGAAGACATCCTTGAATGTCATGGTATGGCAAACTGTTATCTAGCCAAGACCCCAATAGAGAGTGGCCTATCACTTTCTATACTTGCAGAACCTGAAGTTGACATCACAATGTACCAGCAACTCATTGGTTCACTTATGTATGCTATGGTATGCACTTGTCCTGACATCTCCTATACAGTGGGCATTGTAGCTCGCCATGTCTTGGCATCTGGTCATGTTCATATAAAGGCAGTTAAGCACATTTACCATTATCTACATGGCACATCAGACTACAAACCCGTCTATCAAGCCACCAAAGGTCCAGATAAACCAATTGTCTATTCAGACTCTGATTGGGCTAGAGATCACAATGACTGGAAGTCTATTACTGGTTTTGTAACTTGCCTTTCAGATGGTGCTATAACATGGGCTTCACACAAACAAGCTTGTGTTTCTACATCTTCAACAGAGGCTGAGTTCATTGCTGCTGCCACTAGTTGTCAAGAAGTGCTATGGCTTCACAATTTCTTTGATTTTATTCAAATCCCCATTACTACGCCTACACCACTCTATTCTGATAACCAGTCTGCCATCAATCTCATTACTACTGGGAACATTAATGAATGTTCCAAGCATATCGACACAAAATATAGGTTTATTTGTGACCAGAATGAATCTGGTTGCATTTCAACTTCATATATCCCTACAAATGAGCAACCTGCTGATGGTTTCACCAAACCCCTCTTGCCTATGATGCTCCCTGCATTCATAATCAGCTTAGGTCTTATGTGAATGGCTGCTCGTTGAGTGGGCGTATTGTGGATATAATTTTGGACTTAGTCTGATTTCACCTCACACATTACATAAGCAAATGTTTTTTTAGTCGTCACGTAGTTTTTTCATCCCTGTCGCTCGTTACATCAGAATCCAGCCAGGCTGTGAGGATTCAAGAGGTCTTTTGATTCTGTATTGGATATGTGCATGTCATCATATGGCCCCTCTCCTTCTCTTAAACTACGGTTTTGGTCAACAGCTTGACAGCCTCTATTCAGCTTGTATGGACGAATCAAACGTAAGAGTCTGAATCCTTCACCTGGCTCAACGCTTGTGCAACAATTAGATAATGTATAAGAGTTGTGAGTATAGAAAGAAATTCATCTGAACCAGTAGTCTTTCCTGTATCACCCCGAATGGAAATTGAGCTTTGATATAGCAATTACTCCCATGATTGCTGAATACATTTCCACACTAGTGACTGTATTACACGTAAATCAGGTATGCATTCAAATCGGACTAGATATGCCACAGTCATGGTCCACGCCAATTGTATAACATAGATCCCAACAGCAAAAGAGGTGAAGCCAAAGATCTGGGATCTGTGCTTCCAGAAGCACTAAGAACCGTATACCTTCTGAACACCACTATTCCACTCCACTTAGCTCCAGGCGTCAGCCAACAAAGTATATTGTTGTCAACGGAACGAGGGTTCTCATGTTTTCGCCAAGAAGTTTTCTTCATGTGGAAATTGCGCAGCAATGGCTGTTCCGCAAGACCTAAATTATTAAATTATTCAGAGGGTTTATAGCAACAGGTGAAAACGGTCATAAATCGATTACGTCACATCAAGAAAAGAGGGGACGAAAAACAGCGCCGAAAATAGGCTTCTTAGCTGCAAGCCACCATGTCCTACCGCTATTCCCTCCTTCCAACTCACAATAATAGTCCAGATTATCCTCGAAAACACAAGAAACTCGCTACGAATCTCATTTCGAATGTCTTCCTCTCCCGTCGTTACGCCAGATTCACACTCGTTGCCGTTTTTTCATTGGCTTGCTTTGTGTTTATCGTTGCCCATACCCAAACACGGCTGTGGGCTGCTAGATCAGATACATGGTCCCGTTCTTTGTCTAGAACGACACCGGACTGGTCTGGATACCCAATTCCTCAAGAATTGCCACCGATGTATGACACCCGACCACCATTGTATCAGCGATATACCGCTTTTGAGGACAGACTCCCGCAACACAATGAATCACTACCTTTCCCGGACGACTCAAGCAGGAAGTACGTGTTCTTCGCAGATCATACGTGGGGAGTGGGCTGGGGCAATGTAATGCAAGAAATGGTTTTGAATGCACAGTTGGCATATGAATCGGGCCGGACGTAAGGATGTCTATCCTGAGTTTGCCATCCGTATTTACTTTGCTCTGTCAGATTCGTTTTTGATGATTACATTTGGAAACGAGATGCTCCGTATGCTGATTATAATGGAAAGTTGATACCATCGCGGGTGCCAACATCGGCACTGGTTGCAGGTCCCATCGCTGGACAGTCCTACTCCAACTCCACCATTGCTAAGACACATCCTAGAGCAGTGTCACGACGATATTTTGAAAAAGTCTGCCCAACTCCCTATGTCCTTGATCCCCGTGACACCCTCAGTGGTGTCGGCACTGATGCAAGCGCACTTCAAATCGTGTCAGCCTTCAGCGAAAGGCTTCAGAGTATCGATGACAGATGTGTTGAAATCCAAAAAGACACCTCTCAATTGTTCGATTATTGGTGCGCATTTCCGCTTTCCTTATTTTTAGCTCTTTCGAACACTATCTACATAGGGTCATGGGATCTGCACGCTTGCACGATATAATACCAACGTTGATCCACTCTCCTATCATGCAAGATCTTGCCTGGTCCCCTCTGGTCAATTATGCATTCCAAAAGAACCAGCATCATTTCACCACCTTGCGAAAACCGTCCCTACTCTCGATGGTATTACCTTTCTTAGCATCAAGGGGCTCGTCCATCTCCTATGGGTCAGGCTCTGACATGATACCAACACCTCCGGTTTCCAAGATTGAATCCCTTCCTGTCCTTGCTCTACATCTACGAAGGGGTGATTTCATTGAGCATTGTGATAACCTTTATCACTGGAATTCGACATATACTGGGTTCAACACTCAGCCTTCTCTTCCCGACCGATTTTTCATGGAAAATACTACCATGCGCGATTCTATGACAGCAGATGAGATGAAAGAGGCATATAAACAGAAATGTCTAATCGACATCGATGAAGTTCGAAAACGGGTTATCAGGGCGGTAACAGAATGGCGTAGTGAGAGATTGCAGATCTTTGAAAAGCGACCACGCAACAGATTCATGGCGGCAGATAGTGGGGATGAGAATGTGAAGGAGATGCTAAGGAAGGTTTACATAATGACCAATGGCGACCGCGAATTTCTGAACCAACTCAAATCAGCACTCTTGTCTGACGCCCAACAATCTGCCTTTCGCGTAGACAAAAAACTCACAACGGAGGGCGCAAAATCATCAACTCATGGATCCTCTAATCAATACGATTACGATTTTGTATGGTCGTGGGATGAAATTTCGACGAGTCGGGACATGGACATTGGCTGGGAGACGAAATATGTTGCACAAGCGATGGACATGTATGTTGGGCAGAGAGCGGAGGTGTTTATTGGAAATGGGTTCTCAAGTTTGACGGCGAATGTAGTATTATTAAGGACTGTGGCTGGTGTGGAGCCTTGGAGGACGAGGTTTTGGTAACTGGCTCCCTTGGTTTATTTCTTTTAATTTGATCGCATTCTCATTCTGGGACATCATTCATTCTTTTTTCCCTCACTCTCGTTTCTGGATTTCTTTATCTTTATCTTTTTATCTCTCTTGGGTCACCTAGTGTTGGGCTTAATTCATATACCACTCTTGATCGCATCTTGATCTTATTAGATGAGAAAGTATGTAATATTAAAGTAGGAGGCCAATGACAAATACATGACCTCAAGTGATCAGAAGTCGACGATTTGGGATTTCTTCCGATGCCTCTCAAGCTTGCAAGCCTGCATTTCTGACTAGTACGCGTACAGTAGTACGCCAAGGTGTGTAGCTTGTACTCCCCTTGTGAATATTGACCTCAAATTTGCCCCTAATCTCAGACTCAGCTGCACTGTGCAGTCAGACATGACCACGCACACTCAAATTGGTACGTGGTATGTAGACTCTTTCATATTGCAGCACAGCCTGAGAGTTTTTTTTTTGAGGTGAATGCCTGAGGATAAGTTTTCCGACCTCCGAGTCTTTTTCTCCGGTTTCTTTGCAGCCTGCCCCTCTCATTCGCCCGTTTCGACGAATATCCTTGCCATCTTTCCCTTCTGTATTCCAAAAAAACTCCATTGAAAGCTTATCTTACTTTGGCTCGCCTGTCGAGGGGGCTCGACCTGGGCTGACTGTTGCCGTCCACAATTCTGGAAATGTTTGTCTCTCGAAGCTAGTATCCGCAACCAGCCACAGTACTCAGACCCGGTTCGTTCCCATTGAATCCCCTAAGCGGCATCTGAGGAGGCGCAGCAGTGGTGCTCAGCCGATTTCCGATATAAACTTCTTGAAACAGAAACAAGTTGTGGCTGAATTCTATGCCACAGAGAAAAGCTATGTTGATGGACTTGAACTTATTTATTCCGTGTGTATAACATCTCTCAACCAGGCATTGTACTGACGCCAGAGCTAGCACTTTCTTTCACCGATTATCATCTCTCTGGAAACCTTGAATCCTTTACTGGATCGTGCATCTCTGACAAGCATTTTCTCAAATTTCATTGACATATGGAATTTCCATCGTTCTTTCTTTTCTGCGCTCACGACTCATCTTCAAAATGACTCTACTTCCATTCCTCCTCCAATATCACCTGTCCTACTTTCCCATTTTCCTTACCTGTCTCTTTATAACCCTTTTGTTACGTCTTTCCCCTCGATAATATCCACACTAACAGACATTACCACCCCTCCGAACCAATACCGACCTAATCCACGATTCAATCAAGAGTTTGCTACCTTTGTCTCTACACAGGAAGCTGATCTTTGCTGTGGGAAACTTAAACTGCGAGATTGGTTGTTAACCATTGTGCAACGATTACCCCGTTACCTGCTCCTCCTCAAAGACTTGATCAAAAACATCGATGTAGAGGACCCTGAATATTCCAAACTGAACTCTATCTTCTCTCTTGTGACAAAAAGTGAGCACAGCAATCGATGAAGAGACTATCCTCGCTGAATACGCTCAGTCACTACCTCCTTGAACACATCACTACAGGCTCAGGCTCAAATCCTTTCACTACTTGCTCTTCAACGCTCCACAAATGGCCTTCCGATTCAGCTCATCGAACCAGGTCGCATATTCATAAAACGAGGCCTTCTCTTTCAAGCTGAACGTAGCTCTGCTCCTCGCGAACGTGAATTTCTCCTTTTCTCTGATTGCCTCTTATGGCTCGCCAACGAAGAAGTTGAGCGAACCTGGAGCCTTGGCTGGAGTGCCAGTGCCACAATCGATTCTCATAGTTCCAGTCCACATACGCCCGTGAAACCTAAAATAGTTATGAGCAGGAGAAGCGAAGCCGAGCTCATGAAGCCGCGACATGATGATAAGCAACACTTAACTTCCCTCAGGAGGCACGACACTGAAGTGCCTCCTCCCATGAAGAAGCCATCAATCCTACCATCTCCACTTGCATCAAGAAGAATAGCAAATACAGGAGATAAAAAATGGGTTTTCAAAGGACAGATCTCATTGGTTGATGTGGAGGTTATCCTTGTTCCACCACGAGCAGGAGAAGATGAACTGCGCTTCGAAGTACTCAGTCCTGAGAGCAGCTTCGTGCTTTACGCTGGTATGTTGCGCGTTTCTATCTTGGCTTATCGTCTTGATTATTGCTCGAAAAGGATCCGAAATCGAGAGGGCAAGTTGGGTCTCTGAAATAAGGCAGGCAAAGGCGCAGTTACTCACCTCACTTAATGTGATTAACTCTAATTCCACCCTCACGTCTTCTTCATCAACGAACCACCTGCGTCGTTCATTACAAGCATTACCTTTTCCACCATCAGATGAACGTATAGCTACTGTCCGTGCCGTCCAAAGCTTCAAGGATATCTCTGAGTTTGATCTTCTCAAGAATGATGAAGATCAGAGGAAAGGCAAAGAACCCCTTGAGAGGCGGAGGAAAGTGGAGCACTGGGTACCAGCAATATGGATACCTGATGAAAAGTCGGATCTATGTATGCGCTGTGGTAAGCCGTTCAATTGGAGAAGGAGAAGGCACCATTGTCGGCTTTGCGGGCGTTGCGTATGTGCGACCTGTTCAAGCAGAGTACGTCATGCTTTACATGTCGTCGGCGCTGGATCATCCTCACCAAACACACTACAGACCTTCTTCATCGCAAATCCCAGTGCCCTGGAACCGTCTTCAAAACCAGCACGTGCTTGTGAAACCTGCTACGAGACTGTGTTCCCACTTGTAGATCCACCAACGAATGGCGAAGGTGCTGCCAGTCCCATGTTTTCATCCTTCCTTTCGTCGGATGTTGGAACTGCCCGTTTAGCCAAAGACACGACTTTATCCATGCTTCCTACTTGGGTATCAATGCCATCATTGCCAACCCAAGGCTCTCAACCTCAAGCCCTGATGCAGATGGCTGATGCTAATATCTCAACGAATGGTTTAGAAATATCTGGACCTTGTATCAGTGCCAGTGCACTTAATACAAGTGACCTCCAGTCTGCAAGGCGGGGACATGCCCGTCTGAGATTGACCACACGACCCAAGAGCTATCATCAGATTCCTGAGGACTTTGGCCAACAAGGTCATCAATTTGGAATTCCTTCTTCGTTATCAACGCTCCTAGACTCCGCGATTGAAGAGAATCCGGAATTGTCGGAATCAGAGGGTGTGAGTTTAGGGAGCGCAGCGGGAGAACGATATTTTGATGCTATACCATTATTGACCCCGTCTTCTGTGAAGTTCTTCTCTCAGCCTCCGAGCCCTTCTCCTCGGAGGAAGAGGGAAGATATTGTGAAGAAGTCGAAGAGATTTTCGTTGCCTGCCATTGCTCTGCATCCGACGAACGTTACTACTAGAACAACGAGTGTGATCACTGACCCTAGTGGTTCCGGCAGCGGCGGAAATGGGAATGGAAATGGGAGCGGTGGAGTGAGCAAAACTGCAAGAACCGATAACGCTGGTGGAGCGATGGGCAGGCTTAGAAAACTTTCTCTGGTTTCATATACACGAAACTAGGACAAATTCAGATGGTATGTGGTCTCTGATTGTTTCCAAGAGTCCATCAGAGATTGGATACTCGTTTGAATCATTTTATTGCTATGAAAATACCTATGTATAGTATTGAGGTGTGTTTATAAGCTTTGTAATATGTATACTTTGTCTGTAGTTTTTCTGTATATCAGGTGTTTTTCTAGGTAAAAGCTTCATGCAGAAGAATACATGAATTGGTGTGGTAAATATAATACAGTAATGCAAGGAACATTCCAGTACTAGTGTTTCCATCTGCGTTCGAGGGTAAGTGCAAGATTAGACGCTTTGCAATGACACAGACTCACATTTTCACGACCTTATCTCTTCCTCCACTGACGACTTTGTCAGCCACGAAATCTACACAATAAACCTCATCTGTGTGACCCGGAAGGTCCATTTTAATTTTGTAGGTCTTCAGATCCCAGATCTACCAAAATTTTAAGACATGACACGGTTCTCGATGAGACCATGAACTCACTTTGAGCGTAGTATCCTTACTTGCACTTATCAACATCCGACTATCCGCACTCCATGCCAGTCTGTAGACAGCACCGACATGACCACGCAGAGTCGCAACAAACTTACCAGTCCGTCCCTCCCACAAACGAACACTGTTGTCCCAAGACGCACTCGCGACCCTTCGGCCATCCGGCGAAAATGCGACATGGCAAACCTGGCGCTGGTGCCCTGTCAAACGGGTCACCGGTTTCGTTGGATTGACGGTAGATCGATCACTGGAGGGGGACGACGACGGGAATGGAGACCAGAGGAAAAGAGTGTGGTCATCTGAGCCGGAAATGAGGATCTCTGGTGTCGTTTTGAGGATGTCATCATATCGTGTTTTGGCTAGCTGTTGTGCTTGAATTTTGAAAACATCAGTGTTAGTTGCAGGGGAAATAGTCGATGCGTACCTTCTTCATCTGATGAAGGTCTTTTGTTGGTGTGGTCGAAAGGACCTGTCCGAAGGACAAAATCCGTGTTGAGGGCGAGAGTGGTGACCCAATGTGCGTGGTCTTTCAGGGTATGTAGCGGTTGACCCTACTTATCCTGAGGATCTGGAAGGCTTGATGACACAAGGAATACACACTTTTTTCGCGTCCCATATCCGCACGGTACGATCACTGCTCGCAGTGTAGAGAACACCACATACTCCTCCCGTACCACCCCATTTGACGACATTGACACTGGCAGTGTGTCCGCCCAATGTATACTCCACTCTTCGCGTCGTGAGTGACCATACTCGGACAGTGCCATCTTTTGAGGACGAAGCAAGGCGAGGAGCTGAGGGGTTGCTATTGCGATGAGAATAAGAACAGTCGGGCTGAGACAGAGCCAAGACGGAAACGCACATGTGGATGGGTTCCCAAGCAAGTGATGTGATCCACTTGGTATGTCCTCTCAAGGCATCACCAATAGCCTTTCCAGTCTGTGGATCCCATATGCGAACATGTCCGTCGTGTCCCCCGCTCGCTAATTTTCTTTCCATTGGTTCCCATTCAACGCAGAGCACCCATCCTTTGTGACCTGAGAGCGTGTGCGAGGGTGTTTCGGTGTTCAGATCCCACAACCGGGCATTGGTATCACCGGACCCAGTCGCTAAAAGCTTTCCCGTAGGAGAAAACGAAGCGCAAAGAATCGGAGAAGAATGTCCTAGATCTAAATCAGTACGATGCTATAACATTTTCCAGAAAGCCGACCTGAGAGCGTAGAAGAACATCTGGTTGCAGGTCGGACGCGGAAAACACTCTGCGGGGAACAATACACAATAATCGTGTCTTCTGGGGTAAACTTTCCAGAAGGGTGATTCAGCACGTCCGCTTCTATGGATTTAGTCACAACAATCCGAGAGGGATTAACTTGACCAGTGTTTACTTCTTCTGGTAGAGCTACATGGAAGGCGAAAGGGACAGACCCTTCATCCTGTTGTTCACACTCAGCAAAATTGAACTCGAGGCAAAGGTACACCTACCTCGGGTGATAAATTGTTTACAAGGAGTTCTAATGCCTCTCGAGTTACATTGGCAGGTATGTTAACTGCTGGAGCTAATGATCTCCCATCGTCCTCCGACACAAAATGAACTACAATTTGTGGGGTGGGCAATGATTCCTCTTTCGGAGGTTCTGGTACCCCACGGTATACTTTTTGACGTTTTGGCGGAGGAAACAGGGTCGCCATAGTAGAGATCAGGCAAAAAATTTGTATCAGCTTTCATGTTTGGATTCAAACCAAATAAACACTTCTTAACATCCATTGAAAGCAAAGAGAACTAGCTCTACAAGAAATGATACCCTACCTCAGCTCAACTCCTTCAGGGTCATGGGTCAACATTGAACCGAATCAACTCCTCCTGCTGACCTGAGACCCGGCGAACTTGCGTGCAAACTCTGGGCAAATGAGATGAGTATCATCAGGTGGAGCTTGGGTACTGTTCTTCCTCCCTCGCTAAACCCATGAACATTGTTACCACCATGAGAAAAACGCCAGTGGGAAAACCTCTCATACAACTACAATACCACGTAACGTAAAGATTGAATTCAATCAATGCGCAGCTGCCGGATCGCAATCAAGCTTGTCTCACCGCTTTCTCGATTGTTAGGACCTAATTTAAGCTAGTCCTGAACCATTTCGATGAATACCTGGGAAAGAGCCGACGACGTTGTCCGTGATACATGTAGATCTGTAAAATGGTGAGTTGTGCAGAATTAATAAAAAGAGCGATGCTCGTATGTGTCGATATAATTGAACAGAAGTCATCTTTAGTGAGATCGCCCGTCAGACGCCCATTAATCAATTAATATAAAAAATGAGAGAGCCACTCGACTTAAATAGAATGACCTTGATGTTTAGGGAATTGTATGCTAGCCTGAGAACTGACCCACAGGCAGGATTTCCCTGTGTCACCAGCATGCGCGCTCACGATTTGGTACCAGTACTAATGGCCCGAAATCTCGGGGCGACTGAAATGAACGAACCCATGATACCAGTCGGCGCTGTTATTTCAGCGATAACGTTTCAGAAAGTGCAATGTTTACTGCCCGACATGATTACCAACCTGATACAATTGACATCTTGCTTCGTTATTCGGCAGGTTGGCCGGCTGCCATGGAAAAAAGACTACCAGACTTTTGTTTTGACGCCCGTCAACCTGTGGGCGTGAGACTTCAAGCCTCAGCTTTTCTCATGTCAACTGGTCTGTTTCCCAACTCTCTTGAATATCGGTTTCTACTCTGGTACTGTTTTACCTGTCTTCTACGACTCGGGTACCGTGGGGTTTCTCTCACAAACGCTCCAGCCGCTAATCTTCTATCTCCGTTAACCGAAACCGATTTTTACCAATATATGGACAATTGTATGTAAGGCTGTTACGACATGCGCCAGGCATGATGTGAGCTTTGAAACATCCTTGAGCTATTCTCGCGATGAGTATGTGGAACCAATGGACGATGGCAATACAAAGTGAATTATCAAAGCAAAGCGATTGACATTCTATTGTCAGCGGAAGAAGAGCGCTCTCACGCCTAGACTGGCTGTATCCCGATCATTTCAGTATGTTCTGTTCATCCTCGATGTTGGGCAGTGCATCAGAATACTCATGGCAAACTCACGGTAAAAAACATGACCTCAAAGTCCCTATGTCAAATATGGTCTCTTGTCAAATCTGGCAGTACAATTGCCTTCGGCTATTACCCCTCTGCCCCAAATAGGGTATTCAGTACGGCAGAATCATCGTCGCACACGATTATTTAGTTACAGCTTCCTTCAGGGTTGCATATTAGGTGCACTCACACTTCCTATCGTGTCTAAAGAACATTTCTCATGAAAGTCTGCCCCCCACTCTGGCGCTCAAGTCATCCGGAACGCTCGAGACCAAGATCTCGACTACGGCATTCTACAAGCTTGATGTGATGTAGCGAAGTTTTTCTCGTGAATAGCTTCCACAGTCTTAATGCCTGATTGGTTAAGTCCTGGATGAAGATGTCGCCATACGAGACGTGACGCGTTCCGACGAACAAATCCATGATTTGATCCACTTATCTTACAAATATTCAATGGAATACTTCTGTTGGAAACTGCCACCATCTTCCTGCTGTACAAAGCATAACATTTTCTCATCTGACACCTCCTGTATGTCACATTGGGGCAACTTGTTTTGGTGACACATAGATCTCTCCCACCTGATTTCATAAAATTTAAAAAAAACTAGTTCGGACGAGAGCAGTGCAAACCTGAGGCCACACGTGTTCTGGTGATTTCTCATCGAGATATTTCCAATCTGCAATGATTGGTTAACTCACACTAGCTACTTCTGTCTGTGGCAAGTTGATGTTCTTTTTGCAATTGTTCCCTCGGAAGTCTTGGTCTCCTCTCACAATTCCTAATGTATCTAAATATGGTGCATTCTGCTCTATGCCTGGGAGGATTTATGAGTATTGCAGTTTTTGGTACCATTGGTTCCCACCTGATCTTCATCTGCCAATCTTGGGATGTGGATTCAACTATCACCATGACTCGTCAGTTTCAGCCTTTCTATCGTGTGTATCAGAAGTCACACGAGGCATGAATCACATCTTTTCAGAAAGCTAGCAGTCTTGACAATAGCGAAAAGTGATGGTTCTCATGATGTTGACGTATGCTCGTCCCGGCTTCACCATTGGAAAGACAAAAAGACCGTGAGACTAAAGGGCTCCAATTGTCAGGAATGGTTGCGAGACCTCGGCTCGGAATTAGAAGCCAACAGAAACTTGGGGCCGAGTGGAACGAGTGTCACTATTTCGATCCATTGACTCCCAGATGCCTAGTTCGTTGCGTTGTTAGAACACCCCCGTGCCTCCATCGTCTATTCTTTGTTCACATCCACTGCTCATACTTTGAGCCTGATCATCTTCTAAGCCTAGACCGAGATATTACCGACAAATCCAGTGTGAAAATACTTCAGGCCATTTCTAAGCATACTCTCATGAGCCTCCGGACCTTCAATCTCTGACGTCAAATCGTCCCGTATAACTTAACCAAATGAGCCAAGAGGGCTTGACTGGGTTTTCAAATTCCCCATGGAGTTCGAAGAGGACGTATACGCTGGATTGACAAATATTGCTGTCCAGCCTCATTAAGCAGAAAGAAAATCGGCCATGCTATTTGATTTAATCCTAAACAAAAAATGGAATATGCTCGTATTCAAACATGACAATGTTCAATTTTCTCTCCCGAGGCATATGATTACAATTACTGGAGATACCACACCATATGGCAAGCCTCGCCAAGTTCCTTTTTTTCCGGATTAGATATTCAGACAATGTACACCTGAGACAATAAATCTGCTAGGAAGGCACCCCAGCCTGCGCTGAAAGTTATTGGACGAAACATGTGTGCGTGAATGCTCTGAGCACTCCTAATGTTGATATGACATCATAGGTGCTAAATCAGCAGCTCGGACCGTTTTCGATGTTGCGACCAATGACTATAAATCAACTCCAGATTCGAATTCTATATTCAAATGTAAGAAGAATTGGTCATATTTAGTAAACGACCAACATGATAACTGGACCTTCCATTTGCAAGCCTAGGCCGTACAAAGTCTACTTGATTGATGATCAATAGATTTGTGAAGTCATATCTGGATTTAACGGAATACTAAACCCGGTCTGGAATGCCACGCTCAGCACGTCGAAGCCCCAGATCAATGACGCTTGGTGGTCTTATCGAGGCAACGGCATGTGCTATATAGCTCCCTGCTAACGGCCAAGTCAGCGAAGCTTCGAGTTCCCGGGAGGAACCAAGCTCTCTGAAGAGTATCACCTGGCGTTGCATTACACAAAATGTTCTGCGGCCAAGAGAGAATTCAGCTCATGTCAATGAATGGGTACGTTATCTTACTTGAAGTGCAGTTCATGTAGCGCTACTCGAAAGGAAGGAAGTGCGGTCAAGTGGGGTGGTCTTTGTGGCCATTGACCTCAGGACTTCCTTAATCGGGAACCAATGCCTCTCACTCCGAAGCTTATCACTGCTCTCAATTACGCAAGAAAAATCTCAGCTTCTTGATTCTGGTGCCATAATGCCTTGCCCATGCCAAAAAAGGCCTCAAGAGTGCGGTGTTTATCCTAGACATTCAAGTCGCAGACCTCACCGTAACAACAATCCATTTAAGGGCTTTCATTTCATCATTTTCCAGAATGCTGGAATATTTCGTACTCTTTATAAATGGATTCATTCTGTCATTTATGTAACACCAGTTGAGTTGCCGCCTTGAACAATTTTATCGGTATTTCCTTGCTGTAATGAGCACTCGAAAGACATCAATCTAACAAAGGTAAACTGCCTAATAATCTTCAAAACCATGAATTAGAAATCATTGGAAACGTTCAATAGCTGAACATCTACCGGTGAAATTCTTTCCTTTCATAGCTACGTTTCTGGCCCACGTGGAAGTATATTTTTCACTCGAGCTCATTTACGCAAATAAATAATTCATCGATCCACGCGATTTGTTCTCTAGTGTGCGCGGCCTACGGTGACTTGATAAACCAAATTTTCCATTCGGTCATAACAATTCTGATCGGAGATCAGATCAGAACAAATGAAGCTGACTAACATGCGAGAACAAAGGATATCATTTTTAGCTGATGCCTTGACCCTGAGCATACAATCTCTCCACCCAAACTGGTGGTGAGACGGACATTTTCAACATAAATCTTAGGCAAGCGTTCCGATTCGGGACAACGTTATTTTTCGCTCGGTCGTGACAACTCGACAAGCGTAATACGTAAGCTCGTGGTTGTCGCATTTCCACCTGGAGACGGCTGTGGGAGATTTTCCATGATTATGGAAACTGACTAGTGTTACGCATATACTACGTGCGCACTTAACCAGACACACTAGTGGACTATTCGCTTTGGAGGGATAATGGAGTCTTAATTCCTCCGCCAGATAGCCCTTTTGGCCACTCAAATGGGCGTCAATTAGGAATTTACTAGTGGTGAAATCTGACTGTACATATTGCCTATAAAATTTCCTATCTATCGATATGTTGACGTATAGCTATCGAGTGCTACACTCAGAATTGGTTAGGTCTCATTTCTTGATATTCAATGTGGATCAGATCAGATTGATGATTGATGGAGATAGAAAGAGATGGTCAGGTCGAAACTCGTTGCGCCTTGCAACGAGTTCTCACTCTTCCCCCCCTTTTTTTACTGTCATATCTAATTATTGCAGAGGAGACGAACATCATCGCTACCATCAAGGTTGAGAAAAATCAACTCAAGATTTTACCCTCCAAACTCACCATGGAGTCTCGAATATAATGTGGGAAACCTCGGGATTTCCAAGAATCGTTTGTAAGCGACCAGCACGTGTTAGAGCGAACAATGAACCGAAGTTAATGGCGTGGGAATGATATTATCGGAGGGACTAGTAAGTCGGTCTTTTTACATTACATTACTCCGGGAGCTTTGATTATACATCATTGTGGCGGCATATCCGTCATTCCACGGCAAAACAGAATAACAAACGATGCCATTGTTTCTTGTTATGAATGCCAATCTGAAACAAGACGGCCATACCTCTCATCTCAGATATCAAGTTCATTCAAAAAAAATGTCCCTTTCGCGCAGGCGATTCATGTACCGGACCGAATCTACCCGTCATTTGAATCATATACATGTCCGATCAATTATCTTGGAAGTGGATGTCATACAGTCTCTCCCTCTCTCACTCAAGCACCGAGAAAGTTATCTCGAACCGTCAGATGACCCTACTCATTTCATGAAGTATCTATGATTCGTTAGAAAGGGTAGAATGGTTGAGCTTTCATTCATTTCCGTGTGTTTGGAGTGATGAGATTGGAGTGGGTACAGTAACGCTGCGACGATGTTTGGATGCATACAGACAAGAAACATCATGAAGGAGAATATATCCCGATTTCTTATTGTTATAGTATCTAACCAAAACAGATTGCTTTACGTTAATACAGGGTCAGCATCCCTGCCCTGAACAGATATCAAATGATGGGAATGACGGTGAGAAATTGCCTTCCTTTTCCTGATAGACCAAGAGAATGCCCTACCATCCGTCAGATGCCAAGCCCTCATTTATAGAAAGGTCCCAACAGAATAAGGGTTTTTCAAGCGCGACAGTTGAGTGAGACAAGATACTTTCCGTGAAACCCGTCACAAAAAACAAACAAATAAAGCTCAACTCAGAAAAATTTTGGAATCATTTCTTTCTTATGCTACTTGTTCGGGTGCTCTTCCAGGATTCTTAACAAAACAGCAAAAGCCAATCTCCGGCAATTCAGATCCCGGTGATTTATTCCATTTAAGGCTATTTTTGAGATCATGTTATTAATAGTTTTAGGTTCACCCACACGATTACATATCCGTATTTGATATACAGTAGTGTTACAAATTGTAAGTTGTACAAACGCAAGACACGTTGGGTGCCTATGACTAAGACTTTCACAGGTTATAGTGCATTTCAACACGTACTTTTAGAAACGCTTGTTTCTGTTGAGATCGAGGGAGTGAGTTTGGATTCATCCATATCTCGCTTGTTCAATGACCGTAGCTTCTTGTTATCATTATCAATCACCGTCATCAGTGATAAGTTATAAATAGTCATTATCTTGAGGGACCCACACATTATTATTTGAGCGTAGGTGTCTAGGAATGGGGAGGGGGGCAGCGACTGATTGAAGGCGATGCTGTCACGGAAGAACAAATAAAAAAACATAAGGAAACGTTGGCCTGTTCGATTATCAGGATATCAGGGGAACTCTTACACATTTTCGTGCACGTCTATATGACTGTGGACGTCCCATTCGGAGAAGAGTGCGATCGCCGTATATATAACCGCACATCAAAATTCGTAAAACTGTGCGTATAGTAGTGAGTTGTACTATCACACTGAAGATCAAGATTCAAGTTGTTCATGTTCCTGGGCGGACATATTTTGTCTTTCTCTAATGATGGTTGGTCATGCCGTAGAAGGTTATTTAATTGACAAGAAAACATTGGGCCAAAAAAACTAAATCAACAAGTAGCAAAAGACATTCGTTGTCATCAAAGATTATAATACATTCAATGGTGGATGTGAGAGAAAGGATAATTTATATGATGATCAATGATGATGAAATGGGCAAAGCCAAAGGGATGTGTACCATGTTATAGTGAATTAAAATAAAGTCAAGTAAATAGTCGAAGACAGACTATGATGGGCTAGGGTAACAAGGTAACAATCAAGCAATAGATGCCTTCAAGAAAACAAGATCTCAAAATTGTAAGAGTAGACATGAGTTGCGCAACAAAAGACGTGAGAGTAAGTGATTGAAAGCTATGCATGCGTGAAAAGTGGTGTGTGAATGTGTGTGGGTGTGGGTGATGCAAGTTGATGAATGAATCTGCAATAACATAAATCATGCCAGAGAGAAAAAAGCCATCACAGTGAAATGTTCGTTCACTCGAACGCATATTCAACGGCAGCAGAACAGGCCTCATTAGCAGTTGCATCAGTCGCATGGCGTCTCAAGCTCTGTTCTGTGTCAAAGCAAGCATCACATGCAGGACATGAATGGAGGCCAAGAGACGAAACGCTCGATGGGGCAACAGACCGTGAGCGTTTTGACGACTGAGACTTGTTGCCATGCATTTCAGTTGGACACCAAACTGGGGTGAGGTAGCACTCACAACATCGTCATCATTGAATGATGGCTTCCGCTTGAGCGGAGTAGGTTCTGCACATCATCAGTCACACAAGAGAGAGGAAAAAAGCATCAGACTTGCGCACCTGAAAGCGTTGTACTCATCTGCACAGAAAAGTTGTCGCGCCAGGCAAGAATACGTTTCATGCGCAGGACGTAGGTATCAGTGGAGCAGGCACAAAGATCGGCATCGCCGCCTTGTTCTGAGGAGCAGTAGCTCTCAACAGATTCCTCATTGTCGTCGTCGTCGTCGTCGTCGTCGTCGGAGGCACGTGATGAGTCAGGAGGGGCCGACAGCTTTGGGGGTGGTGGGCCTTCAACGAGCTGGATGATCTGGAGAGCATGCTTATGTTCAGGAGGAGGAAGATGGCAACATGTGAGGAACATATCCATGGCAGACATTAGCATCGCAAAACGCAGCGAGTCTGCCATTATATCGACAGCCATGTCACCCTGGGAACATGTCACACCGCAGACGATCGTCAGATCACTCCGAGGCGTCTTCCCCAACCCAGATCCTTCTTGAGATCCTTCCCACACTCATCTCAGATCCTACCTCGTGACTGGTCACGTACACACACATTAAAATTCATACAGAACAGAAACAGAAACACGATGCAACAACTCCCACGTAGTCCATTTTTGCTCGCCCTCCGGCATGACTCCGTCATGCTAGTAGCCAGTGAGAATATACTCCTCACGGTCGCATCGGCGTGAGCCATGCTTCCGCAGCCTCGAACTGGTCAATCAACTCCCGCATTACCTGTCCCTCAGAGTGTAGTTGCCGCATTGCAAGAAGTGCCTACAAACTCAGCTCAGTTTCGGCGGTGCACCACAGCGATGGTGACTCACTATATCCCAGAATCGGAATCCCCTCTCAACCTCCAATTTTGGATATTTCACACCGGGGAACGTCTCCTCACATATCTCCAATGCCAACGCCTTGGCTTCCTTGACCCCCTCGGCATTCGGGTCCCGAACCCTCTCTTGATGGTTAATGTGCGTCAGTGCGTCCAGATACACTTTCGCTAGAACCCCAAATCCCGTGTTGACCTCAGTCTGGAACGGCAAGGACAGCGAAGCGTCCAACAAATCATCTCGCGGCCTTCGTGCGTCGTTCCGCAGCAGCATGTTTAGCGTCGTCACTTCCAGAAGCGTCCGCAATGATCTCGTCAGCGAACGCACAAAAGAGTTGAACACTAATAGTTCCCGCGATAGTGGTGCCGACCAAGGTTGAGCCTAGCCATTAAGGAGTCCCCGTCCCCAAATGTAGAAATAAGACAAATCATTGATTGACCAATTCGACCCACGCTCGTTATTAAGTTGCGAGTTTAAGCATAACGTGCGAGTCCAGCGCAAACTCACCGTAAAATTTAGCGGCACAATGCTAAGCACCCGCATCACAAGGAGCATGCACGATTTTTCATCATCTACGTAACATCACCCCAACCAATCCGAGCCGGCGAATGATGACCGCCGAAGCACAAAAAGCAACGTTATCCCACACACAACAAAAAATTCATGTCCAGGTCGCACACGGCGATGAGAGAATCAGAGTAAAATTTCCAGATCAGCTTCCTTGACATTCGAGCCCAGAGAGAGGTGGCAGGATTGCCATGAGAACTCTCCCAGCGGGAAGAAAAACGACACTTACCCGTTCCAAAGCTTGGTCCGCCACTAAATGCACGGTTACTCCACAAGTGTCCGTGCATTACTCCTGCTCGGACTAGTTCCAGGAATAGATACAGCGGATCCTGAAATTTATCGTTTAATCGCGCCTGTCGCAATGCGGCGTACATGGCACGTGCTAGAGGGGAATGCATATGAGTGTTCAACAAGAATCTAAACAGATAAAACATTACAGAATTTCATGAGCCTAACATGAGATCGAAAATCGCATGTACTTACCCTCGCAGCTCCAAGAATCGCCAAATCACATTAGCAACCATTTCATCTTTCTTCTCTAGGGGAGCATTTGGCTTGGCTTTGGTGCGTTGTGCGAATTTTTCAGTCGAAGTAGCCCCCAAACACAGTGCAAAATCGATCGTTGACGACTAAACCAGTCCAAAAAATCAAAATGGATCAGCATGCGTGATGCAACTTACATTCTGCCTCCTCAACTCGTCTTCTACAATCGGGTAGGGAACATTCCACCCCGTCACTCTTTCTGCTAACTGAGTCGTTTGCGGTAGATTGTGCAAAATTGCCTTCTGTCCATGAGGGGTAGGCTGATCAAACCAGAAATATCCAGAAACTTGTTTCTTGGACCAAAAATTATGCATCACGCTGGTCAGCATCGCCAATGTCATCGCACGTGGACCTGTCTGCCCATCCGTTATTACCTCCTTGACAAACCGCTTATATTCGCTCGTCTCGCCATTATCTAATGGCGGGCTCTCAATAATCTGGCCCGTGGTGAGCCAAATGAGAGCTTGAGGACCCATGAGTCCTCGGGAAAGGTAAAAATAAACTTCGTCCGGAAGGCGATGAGTGAAAATGTCCTGGAGATCAGCAGGAATATCGGCCGCAGTCAGATGATTGTGATGCCCTCCAGAACCGCCGGTGCTAGATGTCGAGTTCGTAATGGCAAGCGGTAAGGGTTGAACAACACCTTCGGAATTGAGAACGAGAGAACATCTAATCATGGTTCGAGTACGGGCAAAATGGTCACTATATTGCATAGCTTTCACGGCAGGATGTTCAGAAAATGCTGAAACAGCCGAGTGCCCCGACTTGTAATATTTGACCATATCAACTGTAGCTTTGAGGGCTTGCTCATGTACAGAGGGTGGAAAAGGAGGGGATTGGTCGAATCCTAAAAGGATTCCAATATCAAGGAATTGGTCTTCAGATATGGCAAGTTCTTGTGTAATTGCCCGTTTTGATGCATATTGGAAAGTTGGTGGACTGGCGGTAAAGTCGAGGTGGGTGATGACTTTGTCCACACCAGGATAAAGCATCGTTTCTGTGGGGCCATAAATGGAATGAATGTAAGCCTTTGAATGACGCAGGAGATAGATCAACTATGGCATACGAGATCAACATCCACCTGAATATTAAGTGTTTATAGATAACAAACCTGGGCCCAAGCAACATATGGTGCAATGATAAACTCGACATTTCTATTTCTGAAAATCCTTAGCACCGTGCGCCATAAATCCCACTGGGCGAGTCCATGTCGGCCTTCAAACAGCTTGGTCGCGGCATCCTCTTGACCATTCTCATACTTTGTCCACGCGTCTCTCCGATCTCTGCATGCCTCTGTGTATTCATAATGGTGACTTTGGCGCCATTTCTTGTTCGGCTGCAGACCTGGGAAAACGAAGACGGGCTTGATATGCAATTTTTCGAGGACTCGCAGGTCAGCTTCAATACGCTGAGCAAGGGCTAGCGGGAGACCACCTGTTGCAGCAAGAAGAGGCTCCTTAGAGCTGGGGTTCTCAAGAAGCTGCTGAAGATAGTAAGCAGCGTCTATACCGAGACGCGATTCGGAGAGAACATTAAGCTGAAGTGACTGCAAATGTTTACGTTCCAGGAGGAAACCTGGTGAGAGAAATTCAATAGTATGATTACTGTTTCTTCGTGTATCCTTACTTTCGAGGTGTTTAATCGGCATAGAGGTGCTCGGTGTTGCTCAGTGATCAAGTGCGTGCTGCCAAGTCTAGTGATTATGTAATTCATCTGTCCAACACCGAGTTACAGTCATTTGGCTCAGTAAAATGTAAAATTGCAGCTCTCAGAGACTTTCCCTTAAATATCTACCAGTTTTTTTGTTCCATAACTGGGGGTTAGCCTAATCTTTGTATCTTCATTTTTGCCAAGAGGAATGCAACTCGATCCCGTTGGATATTTTTGGAGATTGATCGGAATTTTTGTACATGAAATCTACGACCATTATCATCTGTCTGCCTCCCTTGCCAGCGGTAACCTCATTCTCTCGAGCCAAACATATGCACCTATGAGCAGTACGGGAAACCAGATTCAGTGCTGATCATACCGGAAGAAACGCTGTGATCTTTAACCATTTCTGTCGTCTCAAAATGTTCTGGAAGTACCCAGCTGGAGAACACATGAGGCATTTGTCAAGAAAAAAGTCATCTACCAGATAACTTTTGTTCCACAATCTGCTTCTAAGAAGATGGATCTACCGATCGTATTGGGCGCGAGATTTCTCTGCAACATGCTCTCGAGAGTCCCACCATATCACCGATTCATCGGCTGTTCACATCAATGGCTCTCTTATGACTTTAATGGTACCCACTGCTCCTATTTCACCGGACTTACAACGAGTTTCCTACGTTTAAAGACAGTTATCTTTGACTCTTTCCACACTGCGGATTGAGTTCAACCTTTGTTGTGAGCTCGAAATCCCCGTGCCAAGACCCTGGGCCTATCTCTATTCATGAATACAAGTTTCCAGGGTTCTCAACTTTACCCATGTCAATCTCACCCACTCGAACACCTCTCTAGCCCAGGACGCCACTTCATCGCTGCTTCCCTCCTTCATCTGATACATTTTTATCTCCTCTGATTGCTCCCACCCTTACTAGGATAATTTTGAGGATGTGCCGTGGTTTTCTCCCAGATCTCGCCAGAAAATCCGAGTGCGTCTTACGTGGAGTAATGGTCCAATTTTGAAGCTTCGTCCTCAGTGACTCGTCTTGAGTACATACGACCACAAGTCTGATCTCCAAGTCTCCCATATCGGATCACATTTTCCCAGATAGTATCTCTATCCACTCAATCCGTCTTTGTGCTACTTACAGACCACGAACTGGATCCGTATCGGATTGAGGAATCTTCTACTCATAGGATATTTTATCAAGCTGTTCGTCTCCAAATATTGGTATACAACGGCACGCTGCCGAGAACTGAATCTCAAGTACCGGATTGTCCACGGCGAAATGGGCCTACCCACTACCTAGTGTACTTCCCGTTGATTGCTCTCCATTTGTCACTTACTTTTACACCTTCCTATCGCCTCTCACCAACCTACAGGGGGTTTTTCGGAAGGAACGGCCGCGCGTGAGTTCAAGAGGTGACCACGGTCTTTTGTCGGGAGCTTGGTAAACTTCCCGACAAGAGAGCATAAGAATCACCAATTTGTTTCATTGGCCATCTTCTGCCACTTCTTAGTCTTTGCCACAGCTTCTTCTGTCCGTAAAATCCTAAGTTCTTTCTGAAAGTTTGACTCGAATTGGAATTTCGATCACCTCATTGTATGTCTTCTGAAGAAGAATCAATCACCTTCGGTTAATCGTTGATTTTATTATGAATGCAACATTCCCGTTGAAGCTTTTTTTTCATTTGCTCGATGAAATTTAAACACTGATTTGATATTCATTGTTCGACCAGATATAGAAATACAAAGATGTGACACGCTTTGCATCCCACAACAATTCTGAATCATGCTTGAACACGATATCAATGACAAGCTTGCCACCGTAACACGAATGTCGCCATTTCAAAGAAGAATATCCCAGTGGATTCATCTCGTGCGATGTGTTGGTAGTCCCTAGCCTGTCCTTACATCCAAGATAGCGCTCAATTATTTGATCGTTTCCATATGGACAATACCAGTCGTTGAAAGTCCAGAGTTGGAACACAAGAGTAACGTAGGTGGTCTCACACTCAGACAAAGTATACTTGATAAGTAATCAGCAGGTGGGAAAAGACATAGACGACGTGTGCAGTCGATGTCCTCTCGAAGAGCAATTTATTCTGAATGAGTTTATCACTTCGAAAAATTTTCGGTAATAGAGCACGTCTCCCAATCACAGCGGAGTTGTAAATGGTTCAAGTTCCCCTGCGAAAATGATTCATACTAGACAAAGAAGTAAATGAAAACGACCGTAAATAACTGAGCTCAGCATAGGTTTGTACCGAGCAATCAGATTTCCACCAGTGCTGGACAGAAAACATCCGAAGATCAAGCTCTCCATTACTCAGGAGTTCATGCCGCCTCACATTGTGGGGCATGACAGCAGAAACCTATGCTCCAGTTCCCAGACAGTGTTGATCTTAGACTAACACCAACCCATTGCCCATGGGAATCACCATCGGGAGAATTATGTTATGTCCTTCGAGAATCGAGTCGTTTGGTGTAGTGGAATGCAACCACATCGAAATCTCATCATTTCCTCTTATCGATAGTCGCCAAGCCTTCAAGCTACTTTCTAGAGCGTGATGTTCGATACACAGTATAACTCATTGGTTCGATGCAGGTCACAAACAGCGCAGCGTGGATGCATCTGCGGCCGTAGGTCAGCTCCTCGGACGTTAGGAGGTACATCTGCCTCGTGTCGGGCTGGCATCCGAGCCCGAAAAAGTGACTTATCATGTCATCGCTTTCTCTCAGCATTGACGGACTCACGGCAAGAACGTTGGTCCCGTTTCAAGTAACTACATCGTGGCAGCCCCTATATGTGCCATTCCAAAAATATTTGATCCTGTGGACTCAACAGCCATGAAGGCCGTTAAGGGTGGGACATGAGCAACTGGTCAGATTCAATGTTCTCACTGACTGCCAATCTATCTCAGCCACATAACACAACTACAACTATCTATACATCCATACATAGTATCAACTCACCATCTCGCCAATTACAACTATCCAGATCTCAATGGTATTGAGCCCCATGAGCTAGGCGTCATCACTAAGACAATCACCGTTGAATATCTCAGACGAGATCACATGTAAGATAAACATAAAAAAAACATAGGCTCATGATACATGTGGACTGGGGAAGAAGAAACATTTCCAACGGATCGTCAGCACCATGAAACTGACTGACAGCCGTCAATTTGCCTTTGCATTGGTTCATGACGACATCATACATGCATACCTGAATTCTTTACACACCCTTATCTTGTCTTCTCCGAGGGCATCATTGATGGCAGCATCAGTCATAGATGATTAACTCTCACTAGTGATTGGAAGTGATTGGACAACCTACTGAGCATTGAATGGTGACATCTGAGGGGAGCTACTACTAGAGGCGTTCCGGGTTGTATCGATGATATCTGATATCTGATGACTAGGTAGTGTTCTTGCAGGGTGTTCTGATTCTCAGTTTTGGCCTGGATTAGAATGACACTAAAAGGAGACGAGTGAGATATCTCATGTTTTGTCAATCATCTGTGAAACGACCAAGCTAATTTTTTTTTACAATAGAACGGAGAGCGAGTGTTCGAACATTCGGACGAGATGAAGTCGGAAGTTCCATTTCCATCGATCTGAGTCTCATGGAGCTGCATCAACCACGCTGTGGGCGCGGCTCCTGAGTCCGACACTCCCCCTTTTCATTTTCTAGGCGAATAGCGAAGGCGAGCAGAGCTATCCGATTTAGAGTCGACCATGTCTTGTGCAACCCAAGTTTATGGTCAATATCATGACTAGTGCGAAATGATGGCCATTTAGGAATCACGGTTTGGCCACGAAAGGTATCATGTGAGATTCAATGTGTACTCCAAGGATCTGGCTCGTTTTGGTGTGGGAGCGGCACTGGTATCTTATCAACGACTCTAATTCGCTTGTACTAAATCTGGGGTGGCTCAGGAACTTGAATATTTTCGAAATTCTTTGATTTCTGTGTTCCCATGACACTGCCGAATTCAGGTATTTGATATCGAATTTCTCATGTTTACTGAAGTTCAAGGGATTATGGGGCACTATTATGGGCTAGCTGTCAGTGACCAAATCTTTTGGTCATCCCTGAAGAGCAGCTTTTTTGAAGTTGCCAATTTCGAGAAAAGGAGATTTTTTCGCGCGTATCCAGGTCGGAATCTGTTGGAGTTAGCATTGGGATCATGAATATTAGTCAGCTTTTCTTACTTTCTTTTTCTTTTCTTTTCGGAATGTCACATCTGAGACTACGCCATTGTCTCCAGATGCAATACTCACAACAGCTGTACAGCTTTATCTTTCTTTACCACGCTGGGTCAACGTCTGAGACTGCATTTTCATAGTTTTTTTCCAGCTTCTTGATCCTGCGCTGAATTGAAGCTGTAGTCGTCCTGTATAAGGTCGAGCCTTTATCTAGAAATAAATCATAAAAAAACTTCTGAGAAACACAACCCGGATATCTGGGCTTCTAGATCGCTCACGACAACACTCCGAGATGTCTGACAAGTTGAGAGGCTGGAAAATCACCTAGGACTAGCAGAGTGGTTGTGCTATGCAAGACGAATGAGAGGAGTGGCTTTTTCATGCTGGTATTCCCCAACAATCATGAGAAACGCAATACATCAAGCGTATGTTGGGACAGATATACTTGGAGATGAATACCCAATAGTTGGGCATTCTGAATAATGAGTACTAAGTCAACCTCAAGCAACAGCTAAGCACTCAAACACGTCACTATGCCTGGTGATCAAGTGAAGAGAGCTATTGCAGTGACGGATGATTAAACTGATTGTTTTTTTGCTTTGGCCTGTTAATTTTCTCAGATACCTCGTAAGATTTGTCCAATCAGGCGTCAGCGAACTAGTAATGGAGCGTTGAACCGACACGGAAAATCTTTATTTAACTGAATCAAGACACGCACCCTTGAATATATCAGCTCCCGGAGTTTGCGGATGTAGAACTGGCCTATGAATATACAGGTGTGAGGTGCAATATCTCACTCTCTGCTATTTTAGAACCAAAAACTCACAAAGGCAAATCAGGGCAGCGAATAAGGCGAATCTGAGTCCAATCCCCGGTAGGGAATTGTGCATCTGCAAACGTTAACTCTTAATGAGCATGTCAACCTCACGACTTGTCAGACCCGTTCATTGAATCCGTAATCCTAGTCTTTATGATGAGTGTTGGCGCTCGAAGAACTGACAAAACTGTAAGGCAATGTGATTTGTACACTACATCTATCCAAGAGCATTCTTTGTTGAGATAAAATGATTTCTGGGGTCCATACTCATGTTCACAAATTTCCTCCAGGAGATTTGATCACGCAAGTGATCAATGCCATCTGTATGCGATTAAGCATGGCAACCAATATATCCAAATGTCACCCTAGTCTATTTTTGAGTTAATCTGCTCTTTAATAATATCTGTTGTTGCATGCATAAGTGAGGATTGAAACTAATTTTGTGAATACCGGGATTGTGCGCTATTAATATCTACTAGGGAAAACCCTGGTTCACCAAGGTCAGAATCTGGCTTTTTCAACAGCGGTTACATCAATCGTCAACTTCATATTTCTGTTGCGGGAGACACACTAACTACATAACCTTGAGTAAAAGATCTTTCAATAAAGGTGAAGTGGGGTTATCGTACTCTTTAGGTTACGAATCCCTTTTAGTAACAACTCTATGCGATGAATCTGCTAGATACATGTTCATTTTCTCCAAATAGAGCGAGTTCTCAATAATATCTCCCTGTACTGACGGGCAGGAGTAGGTCAGCTGACGAAGATTTTGAAGGTCGTCACCTTCATCTCAGGACAACACACGAAGACCGGGGGAGATCCAGTTCTCACACTGCCACCTCAGGAAAAATATCTAAATCCATGTCTCGACCATTATTTCTGCAGTCCAATAGTCCAATCTTGAACTTTATTCACTGGAGCTATTTAAAAAAACTACTATAGTCGATAAGAATAATGGTGACCAGAAAGTGCTCAGCGCTATGAAGTTCCCGTCCACTGAACTCCTGACCCAACTTCAGTGGGTCAGGGCGTTGAGAAAATGTACTCAGGGTCTTGATATTAATTCTGGTCGCGATGCCCATGCGGACACGTTCTCCAAAGGTAATGATGGAGCCTATTTTTTGTATTCAAAATTTGTGAGCACTGAAAGAACATTGCATATTGTCAACACCCCCAGTGGTATGTCTACTAATTTAGCTTGATTCTAAAGTTGTGTCTCACAAATGTGTAGAGTAGAAGACGCACATTTTCTGGAACCTCTGGAAGACTTGCTAGACATACAGATGAATGTCTATCAGTTGAGGAGTTTGCATGAATTTCGCTGGTGCAAGGCACCAAGAACGACGGTGATGGGGTTGTTCATGGCATGAATCCTCGCTCCTCTATCTGAAATGAATACAACTGATATTTTTAGATCATATGAACATGAGAAGCCGATGGTATGAGGAAGCGCAAGGTATTCGGCTTCTTCCTTAAACGTGGTACAAAACAAGTCACGCAAACAACGGCTTATCTTTGCTATGGGGCGGTAGGGACTGTATTGTAAGTACAAACTCAGTCCCACAAGGATAGTGTGAAAGATTGAGGTACAACTACAGATCGAGTGAGTCCATAACACATAGTTGAGTACTGTATAGTTTTCATTTTCAATATGAAGACACGGCATGTAATCCAGCCGGGTGTTTGTGGACTATGTCCAAAAGGGAGAAAAGGTGTAAAAATAATAATTAAAATAAAACTCGTGCCTCACCAACAGACTGGGAACATATTGCGAACATATTATTACCGCAGCATCCGTGTAATCACGACATATGTACAAGGACATGTCATTGACACAGACTTCCTCCTTTTTTTTGAAGAGCATTTGCGAGATGAGAGCTTGATGTGGCAAAGGTAGATAAGTCATTATGACATACCTGAGAAAAATCTGAGGCTGGTTCTCGCTGACTTACAAAAGAACAACACTCGGACCGATGTCAACAAGCTCAGCGAATCCTGTGCGCTTTTCACACCCCATGTTCCCAGTCGATGGACTGGCATAACTCCTGATCGTAATCAGGAAATGATTCATCTTGATACCAAGAATCCTCACGATTTCGGTGTGAAGGGCTTAATTATACATACTTCTGCGGAAGTTGAGTAGCCATTGTTGGCTTAATTATGGTTGCAGTGAGGTCTCCTCGAGGCCATTACATTGCTCGTGGGACCTCCCTGAGTTCACTCTCAATCCCAGGTTCGCACAAAACGAACAAATGAGAGATGATTTGTCCCAGAACGCCATATATTCGTGAAACAACAGAGAAGTGCAACGATTGAGAAATGAAGCTCCAAGATCGATAAGTACATCCATGCGTTCTCTCACAGTGATTTGCCAGAACCTTTGAGATACGATAAGGAGCATTCACAGTCATTCTTCTCGACTACCAGGCACCTCAAAACTTTACCTGTCCTACGTGAGAGCAAGAATTCAAGGTGTCGAATCAACAGTTATCGAACGAAGATGTACTCGCTGCCAACTATCCTTGATTAGTCTCTGCATGTGCAGAGAACCGCTGATAATGTACGCTCATGCTTTGACTACTCGTTGCGTTGTAGAAAAGGGAAATCGCAATTTGTTCCCACAGCCAATTCTCAGAAAATTTCCGAATCAAGTAAACATGGGGATCTGCGCGGTTATGTCTATGCTTCATACCGCGGACTGTCAGCCTCGATGTCAGCGAAACAGGGGTGATTCTGAAATCAGAATAATTACCTCGGGAAGTAGGGTGTCTGACCAAACAGGAACAGGGCTAGACCTACATAAAAACGATCAGAAATAGCAAGGCTTCCCAAGATGACCATACCAATCAATAGCCATTCCGTCGTCCCTACCAGGAAACTATTATACTTGTTAAATCATTAAATTATTGGAACACACCGAAATACGACTCTCTGCTTCCTCAGACCGAGATTCTGCAATTTCCGGTATTCCTTCTTGAAAAATGCAAATCGGTTTTCCCGATATCTAGGAAAAGGCTTGCGGCAGTTTTCAGGTATCCGGTAGAAAGAACACTGTTCAGTGACAAGTTTTCGTTGATAGGGAACAGATTCAGGAATTTCTATTATCTCTTGTTTTACTTGAGCACCAGTTCCCTTACTGTCAGACGATGAAGGCGAGTCTTCGTTCTGAAAGATGTCAGACAAACTAATCTCTGCGGGTTCATCTTTGACATGAGCGATCAGAACTTTGGGCTCAGAAAATGTTTCAAAAGACAGTGGAAGAACACATGTCGTCTCTTCACTCTTGACTCCGGCTGTGGGGAGATGAGTGTTGTAGAGAAGGCTGCCTTGAGAACACTCATGAGATGAGTTCCTGTCTGAGCTCTCAGTATTAGGCACACCCAATGTGGGCTGCTCCAGGGCAACAGACGACGCATCATCAGTATTTTCGCCGTCATTCACTATAACGTCAGACGAGGACGTAGGCTTGATATTAGGAGATATAATGGAGTCAAACGAGAAGATTTCGTCTGCCTTCATTTCGTTGTCCGTAACTGGTGAGGTCAGGGATTCTGCTGGAGAGGGCGATTTGGTTGACAGATGCACTGGTTGGGATGGAGTTACTTCCAAAGGTGGAAGGTGAAGAATATTAATCTTCTGTTCGCACGACGGTGTAATAATCGGATCTAGGAAATGAACAGGGGACTTCGGCCTTGATGGGAGCGTAGATACTGAAGTTGATTGAGGGCGCGAAGGCGAGGGTTTGATAACTGTAGGCCCTTTCACCCGCCCTGGATAGATGATACGATGGCTGTGTCTTGCAGATTTTGGCTGCGAATGTCGAACTCGTCGTAGGGGAAGTCGAGGATTTCCAGGTACAGATGAAGGTTCATCTGACCAAGCCACACATTTAGGAAGTAGCGAACGTAATTGGTCATGTTTGTGATAACGGTTTTGTTGGGCCGATCTTTGGGTTTGAGAAGAAGATGGGATGGAAGATCTTAGCAGTAGCGAGGATCTCGCAACGTTTACTTTGTTGGATGAGGGTGAATGCTTGGAAGCATTTGTCTTGAATAAATTGGCAGGTGCGTGAGGCATTTTATGTTTCATTTTTGTCGAAGGTAGCACACGCCTAGATTTAGGAAAATCTGTTTCCACTGATGAGATAGAGGGTGACAATCTGTGGGGCGAGGACAATGGCAAGGGCTTCTGCCTCGCCAATCTCGCCAACTTCACATGACTATCTGTGGAGAGCGAAGTATGAGGCATACTAGGAGATTGAGATGGTTTTTCAATGGGGGGAGATAAAGAGATATTGCTATCCGCTGGAGCTGCGAAAGTGGCGATGGTCCTATTCGAGGTATGGCTAGGAAAAATCGGGAATTCGCTGGAGGGTAAAGGGTGTGTCTGAGTCACGCTTTCGCTGCCGCCAAGTTCCCCAGTAACGGAAACGCATGATGGTGGTTTCGAAGCAGCATGCGATCTTGAGGTTTCGGGCGACTGAGACTTGGAGTCTAAGCCTTCTCCTGAGAAAGTAGGAGGTTGGGATTGAGCAAAGGAAGAGCAGGTAATATCATCTCTAGAATGTTTGACCCTCTGTCGTTTTTCAGACCGTCTATCCTGGCCATTGTAGGTGAGTGTAGAAGAAGGCTGTTGCCGTAGAGGATTACATCGATTGAATCCAATGCGTTCAGAAGGCAGAGCACTTGGGCCAGGAATCGGCTTCAGATGACCAGAAGCTCGGGGAGCATGACATGACGGATGAACGTGAGTGTTTGAGATTGAATTTCTGACTGTTCTTGGTAGATCCCTATACAAACCTGTTAAGAAAAGTAATGTAGTAATGTATGTCTTCAGTTAAATTCGCTTACCGTCTGATGGACGAATAGAACCAACGGGCCTCGAGCGTGAACTACGATTTGATTTTGGTTTCGTCGGTGCTATTTTTGGTGGCAACACTGGCCTCCGAAGATTGCTGGTAAATTCATTGCACTGTAAATCTTCCTGGTAGTGTTGTTTAGCCACCAGAGGAGTGATTCCATATTGCCGTGGATTGGACATATTGATAATGCATCTGCAAAGACAGTCAAGTCACCCAGCAGACTAACAAGGCCAAATATATGATGACTGCCCTGCAAGGTACTTTGAGCACTACGTTGAGACTTTCTTTATTTATTTGCAGGAATGGCAATCTCAATTTGGTCCAAGTCTTAACTCAAATAAAATAAAGACAAATTTCAACATGGTCCTAAATTTGGGTTGGGGTTTTCCTAACCAAGGTTCAGCTTTTTGCATTTCAAATGCCGCCAGCTAAATCTGCGAATCCTGCACCCAGAAAACGGACAAGGAAACGCAAAAGACGTGCAGTCTCGGTTACAAGCTCTTCTTCAAGCTCGGAATCGTCTTCTTCGGAAGAAGAGAAATCATCCCCCGAGACTGTCAGGAAGATTCCAGAGACCCCAAAGCCTGTAGAGTCAGAGTCAGAGTCAGAGTCGGATTCGGATTCAGACACTTCAGATTCAAGTTCGAGCATAGTGGGACCTTTAAAAGATGGGTTACCCGAACCTGGACCCATTCCATCGCAAAAACCCAACAAGCTGCACAGATCACCGTCACCGTCGCCATCACCCACCAAAATACCTTCCTTTCTGCCACCTCAAGGCGATCCTAACGCAGAAGAGAAAGAGAAAGAAATGAAGGAAAAGTTCCGTAAATTCTGGATGTCGTCAGTTGCAGACGGTTTCCGGGACGACCTCGAGGAACTTCGAAAGGTGCGAGTCCAACTGCTGACCTTGGTAAGTTGGATTAAATATTGCTAGGAGCCTAACCTTGGGACGGGAAGATTGGCATTGTTGATCGATTCCCTGGCGTCAGGATCAGAAGTTTTCTCGAGCAAAGCTGATGGCGACGTGTCTGAGATGGACGTGATGATGGGATCCTAGTCTCAGAAACCGGTTTTCTTGGTGCCATGACTTTTACCAAAGCCTCTCAAGGCAATACACAACTTTTGTACGTGAATCTTGGATATGGAGTACACTGTCAGGTTTGATATTCCACGAACGTTGCTCGAGCCTGATGGGATTCTTGTTGCAAGCTCAAGTCGTTTACACAATATCAGGGTGTATTGAACACTGGACTCGTGCCGGCGGCCCGGTTGAAGCTTATGATCAAAAAAAGCGCGAGGGCAAATCTTAGCCTTCGCGGAGGTAGTTGATTCCTCAGCACGGTGACGACGGAGAAATGCTTGGATCAATGTTTCTTTTCATCCACCCCTCTGGAACACTGGGTTACGTTGGCAGTAATTGGTCATCGCTGAGATGACATCTGACTTGTCTGACTTCCAATCAGCGCTTATTGAATTGATATTCGAAAGGCCATCGAGTTGTTTTATTCACATAGTGACCACTCAACCTTCAGAAGACCCAGCTACTCTACCACCAACATTTACACCTGATTCGGAACGACCCCAGCAGACGACCCCTGTAGTTCAGGTGTACTCACCCACCGCGTCTGTTTGCTTGTTGCGGTATATCTCTCTTGTCGTTGTCACGTGATAGTATAAGATGACCCTCAACAAATACATTGGATCATCCTCGGTTTTACTCATATACTTATCAGGACACAGGAACCACAATGTTCTCAGGAGCTGCTCTCGCATTTCATTTGAAATCGATTCCCCTGGCAGCTCGATGTTGAGGCTGTTTTCTATCATTTGAGGTCTTCTGCCGAAGAGCGACTTGTGCTCTGCCACACCACTTTGGATAGATGAACGGTTAACCGGAAGGGAAGGAAGAATAACGGTCCGGTGTACCTCTACCTATCACACCTCTGACTAATTTTTTCAAATGATGGAAGTTATCAAGACCATGGTGTGATATGGGTCCACACCATGAAGTACAAGTAACCCCATTCTAATCACTTC
>Ga0153987_1000080_pt1 | contig 32564 bp, 35 predicted proteins | sample TSNC071MetaG_FD_102279 | JGI IMG/M metagenome (GOLD analysis project Ga0153987, IMG submission 102279) | Attine ant fungus gardens microbial communities from North Carolina, USA - TSNC071 MetaG | ecosystem: Host-associated > Fungi > Mycelium > Unclassified | place: USA: North Carolina, William B...
GTGACTCTCAAGGGTCTGATACCAAGGCGCTGAGCACGGATTCAGAGGAATTGCGCCAAGCATACCATAAACGCAACCCCTGGAGGAAGTTCTTCATGCTCTGACGGGAGGAAAGCGAGGCCTAATCACTGATAAGTGATGCAACTCCTTTGGATACCATGAGACACACCCTTTCTGCGCCTGGAAGTTGGTGGGAGGTGCGCTGTCTGTACAGCAGAGACTTTGCCGTTTGACTGCTCGAAATCAATCCTCTCCCGAACTCCCTGAACTATTTCCAAGTTAAAACGCTGAGATAGCAATAGCGGAGTGGACTCACGCTCATCGTCTAGTTCCAGTTCATCTTCCTGTAGCCTTAGGAGATCTTGTTCTAGCTTGGCCCGTATGTTGTTGAGGGTGACGATTTTGTTCATGATCTCCTCTATCTCGTTATTGAAAAGAGTCTGCTCGATATAAGCCAAAGCTGTTTCAAGATCTCAACAGTACCGTACCCGTCGAACATAAAGGTTCTCTTTATCCTGTATAATCTCTTGTTGTTGCCGCATCAGCTCTTCCTTTCCTAACCGCTTCGAGGCGCTCAAACTCTCCCTTCCTCTCCGCTTCGAATTTTGACTACCCACAAGTACCACATCTCCCTCACTGACCGTGCTTCGACTGTCATTATTTTCCTCTTCAGTCATCAATCCTCGTGCGTTCATCCCCAACTTCTTCAGGCCAAGTTTAGGAGTCTCCACATGACGTATCTGTCGCCGTCTTGTCCGACTTTTATCTGCACTCGGGATGGTTGCCTCAAAACCACGCAACAAACTAAAGTTTGACGCTACACCTTCAGGTTCCGGAAAGTCAGCTTCCAGCAATTCTTCTGATGCTTCAACTATTTGGAGTTCACGCGATGTCATTCTATGAGAGGTACCGAAACCCAGCCGCATGGGGACTCTGCCAATTGTTGCAAAATCGAGTTTTGAACTTGTACAAACAGATGCCTGTGACCGAGTGGAGAAAGTTGTCGCAGCACTCATCAGACGAGGGGTCATTATCACGGGGGCCACTGTTTGAAAAATCCAGGAAATCAGCAGACAAGAAACACGGTAAGATATGACACGGACAATCTGATAGGATACGAGCAGAATCTGTTTTCTGGTGGTTAAACGGAGCAAGGAGGGTCTTTTGAAGAAATTCTAGTTTGGTAGGACCCTCTGAATGGGTAGGTTGAGCATTCCGTCGTTTATTTGCTTTTGACCCATTTACCCTCTCCCCAAAGTCAGAGCTCATTACACAGTGAAAAGTTATGGATATCACGCAGAGAGTAATATTGATAATATGATGAGTGTGCCAACATTGTCTTTCCCACGAGTTTGATCTAATTCGTCTAGTGTACATAGTGCAACAAGTACTCAGAGTATCAAGACCAGCTAAAATCTAATACTATGCTAAATCCATATCGCTCGAGGTCGTACTCCTTTCGAATCAGAGGAAGGCGCTTTACATCTGCATTGGGTGGTATGCCTTCGGAATATGAAGTTTCTGTAAGAGGTGGTGGCTCGCTGGGCATGACCTCATCGGACTCCATGTAATTCGAAAGGGGACGATATATACTCGGACTGAGCATCTTCAAAGCGGACCAGACATTAGATAAAGTACTGTTCCTAGGGTTGTGGATTGAGTTTAGACCGCCAAGTGCATCCGGTAGTTTGCGTAGATGCTCCTGTAGAGGTTCCTCTGAAGACTTGTTTTTTTCTAGGCTGTCCTTCAAACGCTGGACGCTCAGATATTCCCAATGGGATACATTGAAGGGCTCAAAAAAAGCCCCATTGGTGAAATCGCACCAACAGCGGTCCGCAGCTCTGATGACGGCCGGACGGGGCAGACTTGGGGGCAGAGTGGCATTGATGGCGTCGGTGAATGTGGAAATGTTTTCTGACCAGGGCGTGGAGAGTGGAGTATCGGTCGGAAAAGGCTGCCAGTAGCAGGAAGAGATGAAGAGGGTAGAGAGAAGGATGATGCAATAGAAACTAAAGCCAAAAGTCAGCAGGGACAAGCCGAAGGGAGGATGGACTGACCAAGGCTTGGCATGCATGGTCAGTGAAATGAGGAAGAGGACAAGGAAGAAGGGCGAAGCTGTTGGAAGCGGAAGGAGAAGCAGCGGCAGAAACCAGCGGGTGCACCTGCTCATCTCAGTCAATACCGTCCCAGAAAAACAAAGAAAACATACCACATGGCTGAGCACAGACAAGTCCGCTTATGTCATCCATCATCCCTTCCAGAGATTTCCACTTGGCCTTCTTCGTTTTCCCATCATGCACCACCATCCCGAAATTCTCTGGGCCCAGCGCAGCAGCGAGTCCGATGAATCCAAGGCCGGCTCTCCTTCCATTATGCCCTTCCACAAATTATTCATGCCGTTCACAGAACATCATATACCTTACTGTGAATCTCCCCGATATCAACGAGCCGACCATGGACTATTCTCTCACTGACAAGACTTTGGCCTTCAAAGCCACAGCCGGAGTGTGAGTCGCAAATCCATCCTCATCGCAGTATCCAGGACATCCTCCGATAGTGACAAGGATCATCAAAAAGAATACGAATTCGAACTCAAGTTTTTCGATGAAATCGTTTCTGAGGTTGGTCTTCCTCTATCTCATGAATCGTGACAGTATCTGACGTTTCTGCTGAAAGAAGTCCTCAAAAATTTTTAGTTCTCGTGGTCTCGATCTCAAGCTCCAAAAGAAAAATATCAAAGCGGAATACTGGCCTCGCCTCACGGAACTCCGAAACAATTTCGTGAAAACCAACTTTAACAGATGGGTAGACGAGGACGAACAGGATGGTGCGCCTGATCAAAATGACTTTGATCCTGATGGTATGGGAGGCATGGGAGGCATGGGAGGTATGGGAGGCATGGGAGGCATGGGAGGTATGGGAGGTATGGGAGGTATGGGAGGCATGGGAGGCATGGGAGGCATGGACTTTGAAAAAGTAAGTAAAACACGTCCTCCTCCACATGCATCGTGCAGACAATTCTCCAACTAGATGATGGCACAGATGCAAGCCAGTGGTAGTGGTGGCAGTGGTGATTCAGGCATGCCTGATATTCATGATGATGATGACGACGATGAATCAGATGGTGAAGGTCCACCCCCACTCGAGGCTGCTGAGCCGACCTCTTGAAAAATAGATTGAAATGTCGGACTAGATTAAATTACAATCCACTCTGTTCCGAAACTTGTCTTGGTCAATGCACAATATGGTTTTATTGACTGCCGCCTAGACAATTAATTTGTTCAGTGAGCCTTGACTCTCATATGACTCGCAGCAAATTTGCCGCTATTTATATCGTCTTTGTATTATCGAACAGATTTATCTCCAATGAACAAGATCGCTGTTCTTTAGAAGGAGTTGTATTGTGTATTATTCGGGTCATATTTTACATGCATCAACCACTGAAGTCACAAGTTCTACTGGACGGTGAACTATCAACGGAAAAGGGGTCAGTGACATCTCTGGTAAAATCGATTAGATTAAACTCACGTAAACTGCGTCATCGAGAGAACCGTGCTGGGCAATAGGACCCAAAATAGGCTGGTGATTGGCCGCAGTGTTGATCGAGGAGAGCTTGTAGACACCAGCAGGAAGACCATTATCAACATCTGCAGTCAAGATCCCGTTGGCGTCCGCCTTTCCGTTTAAACCCTTGAAGAATGCGAAGACAGTAGGATCTGTGGGGTCTTTTTGATCGAGAGAGCTGAGTTTCTCGATTACAACGTGTGAATGCCCCTGAATAACGCCCTGAGAGTTCAACTGTTGAGGGGCACCGAAAAAGTTCTGGTCAGCGTTGACGAAGTTGCCAGTCTCCAGATTCTTGATCGCCATCTGGATAGTAAACTTTTGGTTGGCCGTCACGTTTCCTCCGTTGGGTGGGAAGACAAACTTGGCAGAGGGCATTTTGGTCTTGGATGGGATTGAACCCATTGGGACAGGGTTACACGAACCATCGACAATTTGTTGACCATTGGTAATTGGAAGATTAGGTACGGTCAGACAGAAGTTGATAAAGTTGTTGGTTGATGTAAGAGATGCAACTTGACCATCTACAGGTTGATCTTGACCATCATTAGCGAAACCTTTGCCAATCACAGCAGGATCGAGGGCTGAAATTATATCAGAATCACGCCTGCAGGCCATGAGTGAAACCACCAACATACTTAATGACGTCTGGGGGTCACCGTTGTTTCCAGCGGCATCTCCTGAAGCAGCGTTATTGTTGTCCCCGTTGCTAGCTTTGCCGTTGTCAGTATTGGCGTTTCCGCTGCCGGTAGTAGCATTTCCGCTTCCGCCAGTGTTGTTGCCTCCGGCACTGGTAGCCCCGGTCTATTCGATGACAATGTGAAAAGATAGTTCTCGAAAAAGAATTTCACACTCCTTACCGCGGCAATACGAGCATCGGCATCAGCTTGGGAATCGCAGGTGACGGATGTTCCAGCCTTGTTATCTAAAGGCAGAGCAACGCAGCTGTTTGAAGTGTTAGAGGTGCGTCGACAAAAAATGCGAGCACAGGACATCTTACACAGTTCCAGGTGCACATGCTTGAAGGACAAATTTTCCGTTCACACACTGGGCGAATTGTTGCTTGACACAACTGTCCACCCCTGCCTGGCAGGGATCATTGACTGAAAGAGTTTTGAACTTCTCACTAAGAAGCAGAAGGATTAGTACCAGTATCTGGACAGCAAGGTCGTATCGACAACTACTGACTTCAATGCAATAGCATCTTGTCCATTCTTGAGTGTGAAATCAGCACGACGACTAAAAGGAGGACGTGCAGAGGTGGCCAGCGCGAGTGCAAGAGTGATAAAAACAGCATGCATCTGCATCTTGATAATTGACAAATGAAAGGGGCTGAACGACAGTAGTCTGTTGGGCCAAGTCAAGTCAAAGGAGAAAAAAGCGAAGAAAAGAAAAAAAAATGCTCAAACGATCACAGATCGGTAAGAAAACGAAGGGACGGACGAAGACGAAGACGAAGACAAGATAGGGAGTCATTTTATAACCATGAGCTCAATTTTGTGGTGACGGAACAGCGTCACTAGCAATCTTGATTTTTCTTTAGCCGATGGAGGCACCCTAACGACATTCGTCACGACCATGATATCTTGACAGGCGGTGGTAATTCATCACTCCAGGGATCTATCCCATCAGGGTGTAACGAAGCAGATGAAACTTGTTTGTTCTTGGATTAAGATCTTTGAGAAATCAACAACTCTAGTGCGGTCTGTGTTTCATACAAAGATGATCTTAATGATACTTCGTAATATTCCCCAATTCCAAAGAGGAGATATAGTGGTCATTAACCCAAGTCCTGCTCCTGGTCACCGTCGATATAAACCTTGAGCTTGCCGTCTGGCAGCGACTCTGCGGATACGCTGATGGTAGAACCTGTTGAGCTCAGTTTCACGACTGCTAAGGGGAGAACTTCACCATGTGAGGTCTCTCACGATGTAGTCTGGTTTCCCTTTTGCCTCGAGGATAGCACGTTCAGTAGAGGTACAGACCGCAAGAGTTAATGCTCCGGAAGCCTTGCCAGCTTTCAAACCAGCAATGGCATCTTCAACAACAAGACCTGATAGATAAAAGTAAGCATCACTTTCATAATGGCAGGACGAGCTACGTGCAACGTTGAGCCTCGACTTTGCATATTGTAGCCCCGGCAAGGTATGGGGCAGGGTGAGGCTTCCCATGAGCCACATCATTGGCTGTGATGAGTCCAAGCCGAGGAACTGTAACACCTGCCTTCTCGAGAGCGCGAGGGGTATAACTGCGCGAAGCTTAATAGGAGTGACTATATCAACAACCAATCATAGAAAAAATCTTTTTACACCTACCCGATGTGACAATAGTCCACTTAGCTCCGGAAGAACTCAACTGTACTAGGTCAGCCTTCTGATTAATAATTTGTTATGAATCAACTTTACTCTAGACACAAGTTCAGTAGCGCCAGGTAGGGCCGTTGGACTGCCCTCAATCACTTCGTCCTCGAATCGAGCAATTTCTGACTTTTCGTGGATGTGAGCTCGATTGAAGGTCGTCTCATATTGGGCGATTTCAACTCACCAGCAATTTGGCCTCGTCGTTGATCTTGCAAAGCTCTCTCAGGGTATCGTAAAGCCTCCTCCCATGTGTTGCATGGGTGATTTCACGATAGTCTCCGAGAGCGTAGTCTGTAGCAAATGTCTCCCATGCGTTGTATACGCCTGGAGTTGAATCTATGAGGGTACTACAGATAGTCCAAGATTTCAGTCAACTGAAGCAATCACCCAGTAGGGATGGTGAGTGGATGACTGATGGTTGATATGCCGATGGACGGTTGACATGAACAAAAGACGTTCACCAATGCTCATCGTTGTGCCAGTGGATTGATATGCAACGAAGAACTCTCACCCATCCATATCAAACAGGATCTACCATGGAAAATAGAATATCAATATCAGTAAACCGAGGCAGAACGATCAAGGGTTAATTCACTGCATCGACAATGATAGTAATTGGAGACATTGTGGCAGAGGAAGTGAAAGAGGCGAAAGAGGCTCGGTAGTAGCAATTCTTGTCGTCCTGGCAAACGATCCGGAAATGATTCGGCCCGTGATAATTTGCGTTTGACCTGATCGTCGCATCGTACGCTGCTGATGCGTTTGATGTGTTTGGGCAGGAATGAAAATAATTGACTTGGGTCAATCAGAGCTGCTGAAATTGCGGATCTATCAAACACGCCTGATTTCTGTTACTTTGAATAGGCCAAGAGGTTTTGGATTTTTAACATATCAAAATTCGTTATTTATATCCGACAAATATTAATCTTGATATCTGTGGTTTTGGCACTCGGTTTTCCGACGCTGATTTGGCGATAATTTATCTGTGGAGCTCTATCCACATGGTTGTCAGTCACAGCTGTCGCCACTCGTTTCAATCACGCAAGCTGCTTTTGCTTCGTGCGACGGTTGGCAAGACGGCGAATATGAGAATTCTGATTATATGTATTCTGTGATTTCTGGGTAGATGTGATAGCAACAAACATTTCAAAAATGCACAGAGATCAATGGTGAAGAAAAAGCAAGCTTTCCAAAAAGGGTTATGGTAAGGTTATTTGAGAAGCTAGGTCAGCCCAGAAACGCCACTCGACTCTGAGCTAATCCATGCCTGTGATAATCCATGCATCCACACTTGTAATAACCCATACTCCATCATGATCAACTCCCTGTGGGCTGTTTGATGCTCCCATTATGGACTTCCATGGTCAATTAATTTTCCAGAAGTAAAAATGGCATGAGTGTTTATTGGTTAAAGTCACAACAGGAATCGGGGAATAAATCAAAGTCAGAGCTGTTTTAAAAAGAGTTCATGATGTTAAATTTAAGAAACAAGGAGAGCTCGTTGCAAACGCACAACGAGTCTCTTCTCTGTTGTCACCTATTTTGAGTGTAGTGCTCGATAGTTCGATATTCCAACACATGATGATCAGTGAAAACTTTTTTATTGGTATCCCAGAAACTTGCTACTAGAAACTATGAGATACTTCTAATATTCTGAAGGATATGTCAACAATTATATCTAAAATTTTAACTAATGATCTTAACACTGTTATCAGTGGCAATGTAGATGGTTGGGTAACCAGTAACTCGATTGGCAAATAGTTACAAAGGTCTAGTGTTAAGCATAATTATAAGCTTGGCTTCAACTTCTGGTACTGAGCCTAGAGCCCACTAAGGATAGTATATTAGAATATTAACAAGAGTAAAGTTCAAAATAAGGAGAATGTAAGAAAAATGTCTTCTGATGACTTCTAAACAATATCCAAACAATACCTGGATATTGTGGAATGCCAGAGTGTCATATACCATATCCAAAGGTGTTCTGAGACTCTTCCAGTCTTCCAATATGTCTTCCTTTTAAAAAAAATCATCCAATATGTCTTCCAATTATTTTATTATTTTTATATTCATTTATTTATTTTTCCTTCTCTTCCAAGTTCCTTTTCCATCTTCCGAGTCATTTCTCCTTAGTAGACTAGGATCTCTTATATTCCACTAACAACTAGGAACTCCTTTTAGGATAACTTCATATAATCTCCATAGTTATCCTGTACTATCTTTAGCTCGAAAATTGACTTAGACTTCCCTCTTCCCTCTTCATAGAATTCTCTCTCTTCCTGTTGATTTTGGGTTCTGTAGATTTTTATTTGCATAGAATCTAGCCAGAATTTATCTTATGTTCTGTCATGAGCCTAATTTGTGTTCTCTAGTGCCACCCAAGAATATATTTCAAGTGTTATCAACATTATAGAAGACCTGAATTTGAGATGCTCATCATGACACCAAAGTTAAGGGGGATATGTTTTTTTCCCTGCCCTGGACAAAGTTAGATCAGCCACGCCATCAATCAAATTCATTTGGGTGCGAGGTTCTGGAGACTCTAAAGTTTAAAGTTCTGAGATCAGGAGTTCTGTCCTCAGCCATATCTGCGGTTGCCGAAATTGGATCAGGATTATCGGGTTGTCGTGACAATCAGTATTTTAACAAAGATCGAGAATGTGATGTGACACATTTGCAATGTAGCTCCAAAAATAAATGACAGAGGTCCACTAGGCGACGGTGACGGTGAGAAAGGAATTTATAGACGAAGCCGCTACCAACCTTTTCAATTTCACGTCTTTCTTGCCTTACTGTTGTGTTCTCTTTCTCTTCTTTTCGCTGCGCGCTTTCCCTTTTCTGTGACTAGGGATCATCTTTGTCAATTCTCCTACGAGTGCTGGTGCTTGTCATTCTGACTTAAATCTTCTCGATCAGGAATGAAGACCTCTCTTGTTCTCCTCTCCCTTTCTCTTGCCTTGTCTGCTTTCGCTGCTCCCCAGACTCCCCACAACGAGGTCCGCGGTGGTCATTTTAGCGGGGGCCATAACAAGAGTGGAAATAAGAATAATAACAGCAACAATGGTGGTAACAATGACAATAACGCAGGCGTATGTCTGTTTAAGCCGTTGTAGTCATCTTGTCATTGAGTAATTGATTTTAGGCAGCTGGCGGTAATGGTACCGCAAACAATGGTACGACTATTGATGGGAATAACACCAGCAGTGGTGCTGCTGCAGGCAACAGCAACACTACAAGCACCGGCAATAATAGCCAGGATGCCCAACAATCCCTCAGTGAGTGATGGAAAATTTGGTATTGACTAGGGCTTAAGGATCGTTTCATCAGCTCTTGATCCTAAAGTTATTGCCACAGGCTTTGCCAATGATGGCCAGGATGTTCCTGCTGACGGTATGTTTAGACAAAATTTTGATCAGTTAAACATGTATTCATCTTTTATCAGGTCAAGTAGCGTCCCTGACCTCAAAGAATAATTTTATTAACTTCTGCTTGACTGTGCCCAACCTTCCAATTACGAATGGTCAGCAGATCAAGACTGGGTCGTGTAACCCAGCGCCCATGGGTGTTCTCCCTTCAACGGACAACATGCCATCTTCCAAATTTGTCTCCCCTAAGAACGGCGATACGGTAAAGTCGAACACTGCCTTCACCATCGCAATGGCAATTAGAGGGATGGAAACTGGTTTCTTCGTGAACGCAAATGAAAATTACTTCGCAGCACCTCAGTTCTTGAACAACAATGGCCAGATTCAGGGTCATTCACACGTTGTCGTTGAGACCTTGGATGCCATTGACCAAACAACACCTCTGGACCCGCAGAAGTTCGCTTTCTTCAAGGGATTGAATGCGGTCGCTCAGAATGGGCAACTCACGGCTGTTGTTGACCAGGGTCTCCCAGCTGGTGTCTACAAGCTATCTTCGATTAATGCTGCTGCCAACCATCAACCTGTTCTGGTTCCGATAGCTCAGCACGGTTCTCTCGATGATGCTGTTTACGTGGGTGGATTCTATATCAAAAAAATGTCATTGACCGAAAGAGTTCAATAGTTCACAGTGACAGATGATGGCCAGCCTGGCAGTGTGGGTATCTTTCTCGTTGGCAAACAATCACCAGATTGATCAATCAATTTCAGGGCTCTGGTGTTCTGACAGGTAACAATAGCACTGTAGCTGGAAACACGGGTAGTGGAGTCGGTAATGCAGGCACCGGTAACGCAGACGGTGGTGGCAAGGGCAACACTGGAAATAGCCAGAACAACCAAAACACCAGGAACGGCCAGGACAATCAGAACCATAATAAAAGTGGAAATAAAAGTGGTCGCTCTTTCGATCGTTTTGATAGGTTCGGTGGAAGGGACAGGCGATTCGCTCGTTCTCGCTTCTAGATGACTAGGGCATTTCTAGAGTCCTTTCACCTTGACAAGTAATCATCAGTGTTAGCATGTTAAGTTTGTACGTACTTTGACAATCATAATTTCCCATCTCAATATGTGGAGTGGCAAAAAGCATTTTACGAATCTTTGAAATGATAGTCGACCCTCATTGAATCTTACTATATTATTTTAAGATTTAATGCCCTGATCAGAGGAATTTCGGAATACTATTCTGCGGTGGTAATAGTTATCTCGCATATCTAGCTGGATCTGGATGGGACTCGTCAAGCGAGCATATGCTTCATGAAGATAGGAAAGAGATAGGAAAGCTGTTAGGAAAGCTGATTGTATGTTTAGTTTAGTTTTCGCCAGACTTCTCTAGACGTTGGCGTTCAGCTTGCCATCTTGCTCTCATGACTTGGAAGCCTTCGTCCTTAGAGCGAATATGCGAAGTAGACTGCACAAATTGAATTCGAGCAGCTTCAAGATGAGGAGGAAGTAAGTCTGAGTCGCTACGGATGACCTAAACAGGAGGAATGATTGGTGAATAGGATCCTCTGTATGAGTGCATCACTAACTGAACCGATGGCAAGGAAGAAGCCAAATGTTGCAGCGCTACTAAGCATGTATTGCGACAAGGTTGCAAGGGCACCACGAGGGCCTGCACCACCTCTGTTGAACAAGGTCTGCGAAGGCCTTATTTCTCTAGTTTTCACAACACGCACCGAATGATGCTCCACGAGCCAAAAATGAAGCCAATGGTCAATCCTACGCCTGTGCCCATCATCGCACCCATCCTGAACAGTAGATATGAGTTGAAAGCATAGCAAACGCAGAAGTTGCCTCACTTCACTGAAAACAAACGCCGTGAGCGAGGACACACAAAAAGGGAAATTGAATACGTTTTTGCCAGACTGTTGGACCTTCTTGGCGACGCGGAGGTAAAGGCATGACTCTGGTCGGACGAGATCCCTTGGTAGCAGAGTAAACGTAGGAAAGTTTTGAACCCCGGTGGCCGGAAAACAGGTGATCCTGACAGTGACGGAGTATCTTTTGCCCTTCCGATGGCCAATCCACCATCATTTCCTCAAGCTCAGCAAGCACAAATAAGTAGGGTTGAGGATTGAAGGTAGCACATAGCTCATGCATCTTCCTAGTTCGTGCAAACCAACGGGATATTTATCATGTCTTGTCATTTCGTGAACAAATTGAGAACGTCCTTCGATCATGGCTCGGTAAGGCCCTGTTCTTTCAGAAACTGACGAAGACTCACTTCGTCCTCCAGGAACTCGTTGGCTAACGCGATGGGACAAGGAGATTGACCTTTTGACGAGGTTGGTGTACTATGGAATAACGGTTGGCAGAGGTCAAACTGCGAGGTTTGACCTAAACCATTGTCTTACTGAATTCTACAGGGAACCAGTCACTGGGTGAAGAATATACCGATATCTGGCAGTACTCCTCCTTTAGTGGTAGAACACCGCCCTCCACTAGAGTCTGCGGTGCTCTCATATTTCTATCAACTTTTCCCAGCTACTTTTGCTCAAAATGGGCCGCTTCGCCCCTTGTTAACATAAAGTTCCCGAGGATAGTCAAGTTATTGAAATTGCTGCCGTCACTCGTTGATGTTGCCGCTGAAATCAACCTTGCAATGTTTTATCTGAGGGGGACATACTATGATCTGTCGAAACGTTTATTAGGAATTCAGCTTGTGAGTTTTCTCTGATTCGTTTCACTGGTTTCATGTCTATTGATAATTATTGGAGCTGTCCTCGGTTCCGGAAGATCCACATATACGGCCACCGTCTTATTCATTGTTGGGAGTACTATTAGGCATTCGCATCCTCCACCGTTTGTTAGTTTATATTCAAGCTCAGCAAGAGGTACAAGCTAGTTCAGGAGGAGGAAAGCAGCGTGCGGAACGTGTGGATGCTATAGCAGGATTTTTTATCGATGAGAAACCGGTTCTAGATTTACTAGACTTGGACTCGGCTAATGAACCTACGAAACCTGCAGAAGAGGATGAGCGAACAATACTCGAAATTTCGGCGATCCCACAAGCGATTAGGACAGGGAGAAATTGTACATTGTGTCTGGAAGAGCGAACAGATAGTTGTTCTACAGAATGTGGTCACCTTTTCTGCTGGAACTGCATCGTAGGTTGGAGCAGGGAGAAAGTAAGTCTTTTCGCAATATCTGGTTGCCATCTATTGAGTATCTTTTACAGGCAGAATGTCCGCTATGCCGCCAGTCGTTAAATCTTTCTCGACTTCTCCCGATATACAATTTATAGGAGACGCACTTATTAGGGGGACAGGATGAAATGCAACAGTTTTTGTAAATTATACCCTATCTTGTACTTGTTGGATGAGAGTAATGTTATCTCCCTTCAAGAGTATACGTCCTGTTTACCCTGGTTAGTGACGTTACTTCCAAGGACACTTGAGTACATACCAAGCTCTCTTTGAGGTTTTGCATCTTTCAGATAGACTTCTGCAGCGTCGTCGATTACAAGATTCATGAATTCGTCGAAACCCTGTCAGAATTGTTCAGACCGATATTCGAAGTGGGAGGAGCTCGATGTACATACAATTATACGGCCCTCAATCCTCATTTCAACGTTGTCATACAACCAGACTGAAATTTTTGTGCGCTTTGTGAAGTCAGCCTGCCGGATAAGTGAATACAAAGTTGACCTCATCACCTGTTGGAGATTTTTGAAGATGACGTTCTGAGTCCAGGGGGTCAAGAAGAGGACAAATAAGGAGGAAAGTAACTTACGATGGGCTGAACCATCACGCGTTGCTGACGGCCTGACATTTTTCACTGGATGTGTTGAGTAAAAGGGTATGAAGAATTTGAAGTGGGCAATTTATGTGCAGTTCCAAAGGTTAGGGTTTGAATATCAGCGCGTTGCCACTTTTCTGGGCTCGTGACGACGCGTTAACGTTGGCTTTGACAAGATGGAGGTCAGTCTACCCAGCCCTTGTGTCTATGGTGTTCAAACTAGCTTTTCAATAGGTTTTCGCTCCGTCGAACTCGTCGACAGCAGCAGCAGTAACCTTTATCACATTCGTGCAAGACCTCAAGAAGAAGACGAAGACATGGGGCCCAATGATTGAGCTCTGCGCGAGCGGCGAGAAAACCCTCGAGCGTTTCCGCTACCAATTCCCGGATGACTGGTTATACAGTGATCAATTGCGGGGGGAGTGGAGTGCATACAATGAAATTCTCAAACGCAAGAACGACTCCATCCAGGAGCAACTTGGTATGTATTTTCATTCTATGTATCCTCTTATTTATAATACAATCAATTATCAGCTGGTCTGCAATTGAAGATTGTGGCAGAGGACAAGATCATTGAGAAAAAGATCAACGACACTATAAACGAGTGGGAACAGACCCGTCCCGTGCAGGGAAATATTCGAGCCGATACTGCCATGAATACCATTAATGTATTTGAGGGGAAATTGAATCGTGTGCAAGAAGAGTATGACTTGGTTTGCCGAGCGAAAGAGGCACTGGACTTGGAATTAACACGACATGCGCGATTGGAGCCAGTATTCGAGGAACTTCGAGACCTCAAGGCAGTGTGGACTGCTCTTTCGGGCATTTGGAGCCAGATTAGCGAGTTGCGAGAGAACTCTTGGGCTACCGTTCAATCAAGAAAACTACGACAGCATATCGATGGACTGCTCACATCAACAAAGGAGATGCCAACAAGAATGAGGCAGTATGCTGCCTTCGAGTATGTCCAAGACGTGCTTCGTGGTTTACTTAAGTCAAATGCCTTGGTCGCGGAACTTAAGTCAGATGCATTGAAGGATCGTCACTGGAAACAGTTGTTCAAGTCACTTAAATTGCCTTCCCAACCAATACTATCTTTGTAAGCGTCAGCTCATTTGTGCAATAACTTGGTCCCTCATACCTCACAGAATGACGCTTGGACATGTATATGACCTTGATCTCAAGAAGAATGAACTGCAGATCAAAGAAGTTATCATTCAAGCACAAGGAGAAATGGCCCTCGAAGAGTATATTAAACAAGTGAAGGAAATTTGGACCAGCTATGCTTTGGACTTGGTAAATTACCAGAATAAATGTCGATTGATCAGGTCCTCCCACTATCCACACCATTCATTTCTTATTGACTTTCTCTGATATAGGGGCTGGGATGACTTGTTCAACAAGTGCCATGAGAATTTGAATTCTTTGACAGCCATGAAGCTGTCACCCTACTACAAAGGTAAGCTCCCCTATAGAGCCTTCAATATCTAGATCACTAATCACTCCCCAGTTTTTGAGGAAGAGGTTTGTCGTTGCTCAGTTAACTATGGTCGGCTTCTCAAAGTGCCTTCAGGCTAGTTCTTGGGAGGAGAAACTGAACCGAATACATGTGCTTTTCGGTGAGATTTCTCGAATAATATGAATGTTATCCTCCTGACGAATCCCTTGGCAGATGTGTGGATTGACGTCCAACGCCAGTGGGTTTACTTGGAGGGCATTTTCTCAGGCAGTGCGGACATCAAACATCTCCTGCCGGTTGAAAGTGCGCGCTTCCAGAACATCAATACAGAGTTTTTGGCCGTAATGAAGAAGGTCTATAAGTCTCCTTTCGTTCTAGACGTTATGAATATTGCTGGGATACAGAAGAGCCTGGAGCGCCTCGCAGATCTTCTAAACAAGATCCAAAAGGCGTTGGGTGAATATCTGGAACGCGAACGCTCGTCGTTTCCTCGTTTTTACTTCGTTGGAGACGAAGATCTTTTAGAGATAATCGGAAATAGCAAGGATATTCTCCGAATCATGAAACACCTAAAGAAGATGTTTGCTGGAATTTCGACAGTTTCATTGGACGAGGGATTGACGCAAATTCAGGCTATGGCTTCACGTGAAGGAGAAGAAGTTCGCTTTTCAGAACCCATCTTGTTGAAGGACTATCCAAAGATTAACGATTGGCTTGCTCGCATTGAAGCTATGATGAGGCTCTCCCTTGCTGACCTTCTCTGCGAAGCCGTTACAGAACTTCAAGATTTTTATGGTAGTGGCACTGACGTTGGTAAGGATGCACTTATGAACTGGCTGGGAAAATATCCTGCGCAGCTCGTCACTCTTGCTATTCAAGTCGCATGGACTGCTTCTGTCGAAAAATCTTTGGAAGATCATCAGGTCCCAGAGCATCCCCTCAATAGCATCCATCAAGCTCTTGATCTCCTCGCAGATATTGTTTTGCAGGAACTTACTCCTGTCACCCGAAGGAAATGCGAGCATCTCATCACTGAGCTCGTCCACGAACGTGATGTCACTCGTTCTCTCGTGAGCCAGTGTATCACTGACAACCAAGGGTTCACTTGGTTGTCCCAAATGCGATTTTATCTCGATAGCTCAATAGAGAACCCTCTTGACCGTCTCGTCATCAAAGTTGCGGAGACATCATATCCCTATGGTTGGGAGTACTTGGGTGTCCCCGACCGTCTCGTTCAAACTCCTCTCACTGATCGTGTATACCTCACACTTACGCAGGCCCTGGACAAACAGCTTGGAGGGTCTCCTTTCGGTCCTGCTGGTACTGGCAAAACTGAATCCGTCAAGGCTTTGGGAGTTCAGCTTGGACGATTCGTCCTTGTCTTTTGTTGTGATGAGACGTTTGACTTCCAGGCCATGGGTCGAATCTTTATCGGCCTCTGCCAAGTCGGAGCATGGGGTTGTTTTGATGAGTTCAATCGGCTTGAGGAACGTATTCTCAGTGCTGTTTCACAACAGGTACAGACGATTCAGCAGGGTCTTGCCTCTTTGGTTAAAAACCCTAACACTGAGATCGAGCTCGTGGGTAAGAGCTTGAGGATTCACAAGAATATCGGTTTGTGATCAAGCCACTTTTGGATAATTAGAGTGGCTCAGGCAAAGATCGTAGGTATCTTCATCACCACTAACCCCAATTATGCTGGTCGTTCACAACTCCCGCCTAATTTAACCAAATTATTTAGGCCGTACGTGTACTCTTTTCTCATGGATTACATACTCAATTACTTGCAGTATGGCTATGGCTCGTCCAGACCGAGAGCTCATTGCCCAGGTCATGCTCTTCTCTCAAGGTTTTTGCACTGCGGAATCTCTTGCGTCTAAAATTGTTCCCTTCTTCAATCTTTGTGATGAACAGTTGTCGCGTCAACCTCACTACGATTTTGGTCTTCGTGCTCTAAAGGCAGTCCTCGCAAGCGCTGGTATCCTCAAGAGAGAGAGATTGCAAAATAATCAAGCCGACCGGGATGAGGATGTCGTTAAAGTGGAGCAGATTATTCTTATCCAAAGTGTCACAGAAACTATTGTGCCAAAGCTGGTTGCTGACGACGTGCCTCTGCTGACAAGGTAAGACTCTACTGTCCTTGGAGACTTTAATACTTATTGTCTGAAGTTTATTGGCTGACGTCTTCCCTGGAGTTGACTATGTTCCTGTTGATCTTGAAGAGCTGCGCGAACAAATTTCCAAGGTTTGCGTTGAGCGTCGTCTTATTCCTGGGGAGCGCTGGATCGCCAAGATACTCCAGCTCCACCAGATACAGAAGATTCAACACGGTCTCATGATGGTTGGTCCGTCTGGTACCGGAAAGACAAATGCGTGGCAGGTCCTTCTTGCAGCCCTTGAGCGAGTTGATGGTATTGAGGGAGTTGCTTACGTCATCGATCCAAAAGCCATGCACAAAGACGTGCTCTACGGTACTCTAGATCAGACAACTCGCGAATGGAATGACGGTCTTTTTACACATATATTGCGTAAGATCGTTGATGATGTCCGCGGAGAGAGTGGCAAACGACATTGGATTATCTTTGATGGTGATGTTGACCCCGAATGGGTTGAGAATTTGAATAGGTTTGTCTCCTTTAACCATCATATGTTTCTACGAAACTCAGGACGCTGATAGTGTATTGGACGACAATAAACTACTTACGCTTCCCAATGGAGAACGTCTCAATTTGCCGCCTAATGTCAGGGTCATGTTTGAAGTAGAACATCTCAAATATGCTACCCTCGCTACCGTCAGTCGTTGTGGCATGATTTGGTTTAGCGAAGATATTGTCGAACCTTTGATGGTGTACCGTCACTATCTATCAACTTTGTCTTCTGTTCCTTTGGATGCCGACGATGAAGACTCTGGTGATCTTCTCAACCGTAGGGTGGAGCCATCTTCTGATACAACCACCTCTGCGAATCTCACCACTCAGCAACAAATTGCCTCCATCTTGCAGAGATACTTCGACGAGGGAGAACTCGTCAGCTCATCTCTTGCTTACGCCGAATCCATTGAGCATATAATGGATTTTACTATCACACGTGCTCTTAACACTCTGTTTTCTCTTCTCAACAAGACTGTCCGCAACATCATTGAATATAATATGCAGCATCCTGACTTTCCGCTTTCTCCAGAGCGCGTCGAACAGTATGTCACTAAACGTTTACTCATAAACATTATCTGGGCCTTTTCCGGGGATGCCAAACTCGACCTTCGTGCAAAGCTTGGTGGCTATCTCCGCAATCAGACTGGAATTGATATGCCTCCTCTTACCCCCGGAAATTCTTTGATTGACTACGATGTGCAAGTGTCCAATGGAGAATGGATTAGCTGGCAATCTCGTGTTCCGGCAATCGAGATAGAGGCTCACTCAGTCACAGCTTCCGATGTTGTCGTTCCCACCATGGACACGGTTCGCCATGAAGAGGTTCTTTACTCGTGGCTGTCAGAACACAAACCACTTATGCTTTGTGGTCCCCCAGGTTCAGGAAAGACCATGACGCTATTCAGTGCCTTGAGGAAATTGCCGGATATGGAAGTTGTTGGCCTCAATTTCTCAAGCGCAACTACGCCAGAGCTTATCCTGAAGACCTTTGAACAATACTGTGAGTACCGCAAGACTCCTAATGGTGTTATCCTGGCTCCTGTACAAATTGGAAGATGGCTGGTCGTGTTCTGCGATGAAATTAATCTACCAGCCACTGACAAATACGGAACACAACGCGTCATTTCCTTCATTCGCCAACTTGTTGAGTCAGGTGGATACTGGCGAGCTAGCGACATGGCTTGGGTTAAGCTTGAGCGCATACAATTTGTCGGTGCTTGCAATCCTCCCACAGATCCCGGTCGTGTTCCTCTTAGTCACCGGTTCCTCCGTCATGCCCCACTCATCATGGTCGATTATCCGGGAGGGGTGTCACTTAAACAGATTTATGGCACATACAACCGCGCTCTTCTCAAAGTTGTCCCCAACCTTCGTGCATATGCAGAGCCACTTACAGACGCCATGGTGGAGTTCTATCTTGCCTCACAACAGCGTTTTACTACGGACGTCCAAGCCCACTATGTCTACAGCCCTCGTGAGCTCACTCGCTGGGTCCGAGGCATCTACGAGGCCATCCGGCCTCTCGAGACCCTATCCTCTGAAGGTCTCGTTCGTGTATGGGCTCACGAAGCCCTTCGTCTCTTCCAAGATCGCTTAGTCACTGAGGATGAAAAGAATTGGACTGACGAGAATGTAGATGATGCTGCGATGAAACATTTCCCAACTATCAATAAAGATGAAGCCCTCACCCGACCAATCTTGTTTTCTAATTGGACTTCCAAGAATTACATTCCTGTGGATCGCGAAACACTTCGAGAATATACAAAAGCTCGTTTGCGAGTATTCTACGAGGAAGAACTCGATGTTCCTCTCGTCTTATTCAACGATGTGCTCGATCATGTACTTCGAATTGATCGTGTTTTCCGACAAGTCCAAGGTCATCTACTATTAATTGGTGTCAGTGGTAGTGGCAAGGTTAGTATAATCATTATTCTCAGTAAATAGCTTTATGTTGATAACGTTTTCAGACCACTTTATCTCGATTTGTAGCTTGGATGAATGGTTTGAGCATCTTCCAGATCAAAGTTTCCAACAAATACACAGGTGATGATTTTGACGAGGATCTGAGGACTGTGCTGCGCCGGGCTGGTTGCAAAGGCGAGAAAATATGTTTCATCATGGATGAATCTAATGTCCTTGACTCGGGATTCTTGGAGAGGATGAACACCCTTTTGGCTAATGCCGAAGTGCCAGGCTTATTTGAAGGCGATGAGCATGCAGCCTTGATGACAGCGTGCAAAGAAGGCTCTCAGCGTGATGGACTGATGCTAGATTCACCTGAAGAACTGTACCGCTGGTTCACCCAACAGGTGGCAAAGAATCTCCATGTAGTGTTTACAATGAATCCACCTGAAAACGGGCTTGCCTCACGAGCTGCTACTTCTCCTGCGTTGTTTAATCGCTGCGTGCTGGATTGGTTTGGCGACTGGTCTGACCAGGCATTCTTTCAAGTTGGCATGGAGTTCACAAACACACTTGATCTTGACCTCACTTCTTACAATCCGCCTGTTCACTTCCCTATTGCATATAGGGGCCTCTCCATGCCTCCTATGCATCGTACAGCAGTTGTCAATGGGCTTGTGCATGTCCACCAATCACTCCACCAAATCAATCAACGTCTCAGTCGTCGACAAGGCAGGTACAACTACGTCACGCCTCGTCATTATCTCGACTTGTAAGTAAAAGAACTCCCTTTTTTTTGCCCACCGATGCTAACGACGAGTAGTATTAATCATTATGTCAAGCTATTTACCGAAAAGCGCGATGAATTGGAGGAACAGCAGAGGCATTTGCATGTTGGTTTAGACAAGCTTCGTGACACTGTTACGCAGGTGGAAGATCTTCGCAAGAGTCTTGCCATCAAGCGATCTCAACTTGAGGCTAAGAACAAGGAAGCAAACGAGAAACTTCAGCGCATGGTTGCAGATCAACAAGAAGCCGAGCAGAAGAAGGCGGCTTCAATCGAGATCCAGGCGGCCCTTGTTGAACAGGATCGTAACATTGCTGAGCGGCGTGCTGTAGTCATGGCTGATCTCGCAGATGCTGAGCCCGCAGTATTGGACGCGCAAGCAGCAGTCAGCAATATCAAGCGACAGCATCTTCAGGAGGTCCGTACCATGGCTAACCCTCCTGAAGCAGTCAAAATTGCCATGGAATCCGTCTGTACAATCCTCGGTCACAAGATCGATAGTTGGCGTACCGTTCAAGGCATCATTCGTCGAGATGATTTCATCCAGCGTATCGTGAACTTCGACACCAATACGCTTACCAAAGGACTTCGGGAAACGATGAAAAGAGAATTCCTTAGCCGGCCCAACTACAAATTCGAAACGGTCAACCATGCCAGTAAAGCCTGTGGACCATTGGTCAAATGGGTTATTGCGCAAGTCCGCTTTTCTGAGATCCTTGACAAAGTTGAGCCTCTGCGTAACGAAGTGCATTCTCTCGAGAACCAAGCAGAGACCACGAAAAAGCAGGCAGCGGCTATCATTCAGATGATTGCGGAGCTCGAAAAGAAGATTGCAAGGTATAAGGATGAATACGCTCTGCTCATCAGCGATGTGCAAGCTATCAAAGCCGAGATGGAGCGCGTTCAGGGCAAAGTTGATAGGAGTATGAAGTTGTTGGAGAGTCTTTCGTCTGAGAGGAATCGTTGGGAAGCAGGAAGTCGTACTTTTGACGTCGAGATGAGCACCATTGTCGGGGATGTCTTACTATCCGCGGCTTTCCTGGCATATGGCGGCTTCTTTGACCAGCACTATCGTGAAATCATGTGGCAAGAGTGGTCGAGTCACCTTGCAGATGCAAACATACAATTCAAGCAGGAGCTTGTGTTCACTGAATACCTTTCTACTGCCGATGATCGCCTCAGTTGGCAATCCAAATCGCTTCCATCAGATAATCTCACTACCGAAAATGCTATCATGCTTAAACGTTTCAACCGTTACCCGCTCATCATTGATCCTACTGGACAGGCCACTAGTTTCCTCCTAAACGAGTACAAAGAACGTAAGATCACAGTCACTAGCTTTTTGGATGAAGCTTTCTTGAAGGTCTTGGAGAGTGCCCTTCGCTTCGGCAATCCGTTACTCATTCAGGATGTTGAGCATCTCGATCCAATTCTCAATGCAGTTCTCAACAGGGAAATTAGACGTACTGGAGGACGTGTGCTTATTCGCTTAGGAAGTCAAGACATTGATTTTTCTCCATCATTCACTATGTTCCTGTCAACTCGTGATCCATCCGTCGAATTCTCTCCTGACATTTGTAGTCGTGTGACTTTTGTCAATTTCACCATGACAAGAAGCAGTCTACAGAGTCAGTCGCTAGATCAAGTACTCAAAGTGGAACGGCCCGATACAGAGCGAAAAAGGACAGATCTTACTAAGATCCAAGGAGAATTCCGCCTCAGACTGCGCACTCTGGAGAAGCTACTCCTTCAGGCTCTCAACGAGTCTTCTGGTAATATTCTAGACGATGATAAGGTCATTGACACCCTCGAAACGCTGAAGCGCGAGGCTGCAGACATCACTCATAAGGTTGAAGAGACAGACATTGTTATGAAGGAGGTAGAACAAGTTACTGCTGAGTACCTTCCATTAGCGCAGGCTTGCAGTTCTATCTTCTTTGTCTTGGAACAACTCAACACCATAAATCACTTTTATCAATTCTCCCTCCGTTTCTTCCTCGATATCTTCGATTATATCCTCCACCATAACCCCAACCTCAAGAATATATCCGACCACAATGTCCGCCGAGAAATTCTTCTCAAAGATTTATTCCTCATTGTGTACAAGCGGACATCTAGAGCATTGTTATATCGCGATCACCTCATGCTTGCAGTGCTCCTGGCCCAAGTCAAAATGCGTGGTATTGAAGATATAGGAGAGGAGCTTGAATTCCTTCTCGAGAGCGGAGATAGTGTGACACCAACAGCAACATCCCAGACGCAGAATATTTCGGTCCTATCGCCAGAGCAAGCGCTTCGCCTTGAGACTTTTGCCAAGCAATCCATCTTCAAGCCGGTTCAAATTCACGTTGCCGAACATGAGAGTGAGTGGGCTTCGTTCTTGGAAGCAGAAGCACCTGAGAGACAACCGCCAACCCCGTGGGAGCCAAGCACTCGTAAGTCCTTCCGACTGGAAATCGTTAGCCTTCTCTCACCTTCTCGTCCAGCCGCTGTAGAAGCGATCCGCTCCCTATTGATTATAAAGTGCTTTAGACCTGATCGACTTCTTCAAGCGACTACTATATTTGTAAAGAACGTTTTCGAGACTGATCTGGCCGAAGTCTCGAGCTATGAACTTGGTGCGATCGTTGTAGACGAAGTCCTTCCCAACACACCTGTGTCGCTTGTGTCTGTTCCGGGGTATGATGCCAGTTATCGTGTAGAGAACCTGATCAAGAACACTGGAATGCGCTCCGCCTCTGTCGCGATGGGCTCACAAGAAGGCTACACATTGGCAGATCAAGCTATTGCTGCAGCTTCCAGACAAGGCACTTGGGTTCTACTGAAGAACGTCCACCTCGCACCGACATGGTTGGGGCAATTGGAGAAGAAATTACAGACGTTGAATCCTCATCACAACTTCAAATTGTTCCTCACCATGGAGGCAAATCCATCCATTCCGGTCAACATTCTCCGACAGTCTCGCCTTATTATGAATGAACCGCCTCCTGGCATCAAAGCAAACCTCCTCGATTCCCTTCGTTCCATTACCTCTTCCAGACTTGCTCAAGGACCTGCTGAGAAAGTCCGGCTCTACTTCCTTCTTGCCTGGTTCCATGCTGTCGTGCAAGAACGTCTCCGCTATGTTCCCCTCGGGTGGAGTAAGACCTATGATTTCAATGACTCCGATATGGCCTCGGCATTTACCACAATCGACACGTGGCTCAACCTGGCAGCTCGTGGAAAGACCAACCTAGATCCCGCCACTATCCCCTGGGACGCTCTCAGGAACCTGATCAAACAATCTGTTTATGGTGGTCGTGTCGACAGTGATTTTGACCAAAAGATTCTTGATGCGTTTGTGGATAATCTTTTCAGCCCAATGGCGTATAATGTCGACTTTGATTTGGTGCCCACTTTGAATGGGCAACAGCAACTCGTAGCGGTACCCGATGGAACAAAAATGGAACACTTCTTGTCTTGGGTGCAGGCACTTCCTGATCGTGAACCACCAGCATGGTTGAGTCTACCGCCAACTGCGGAACGAGTCATTGCTATTGCTCAAGGTGCGCTCCTCTTATTTCCTCTTTTGGTAGATATAACCAATGGAAGTAAAAAGGTAATGAGTTACTTGCCAAGCTAAGGAAAATGCGGATGCTCGCAGATGATGAGGATGAGGTTGTATCTACGACGACTTCCAATTCTCAATCAAATCAACCAGTGTGGATGAGGACCTTACACGAGCGTTGTCGCGAGTGGCTCGAACAGCTTCCTTCTGTGAGTTGGGCACACACGCTCTTGCGAATTCTCCACGGTACCTGTGACTCATTGCCGGTTTTTTTTCAGCAATTTGCTACCCTACCTAGACAGTCGGCTGACAATCAGGACCCGCTGTATCGCCTTTTCTCCCGCGAGAGCTTTGTGGGTCGGAAGCTTCTTGATCAGGTTAGAAAAGATCTGGCGGATGTCGTCAAAGTTTGTCGAGGAGAATCAAAACAAACAAATCACCTCCGAACGCTCATGAGTTCTCTGACCAAAGGTGAGAATATTGACTGCATGTAGCATCATGTATGACTGATCTCTCCCTCTCATTCTTATCAGGCACTATTCCTGAACATTGGAGGCGTTACAAGGTTCACAAGACCATGGCTATTGCCGGCTGGGTTGCCGATTTTGCGCGTCGCCTGCAGCAACTCGACCATATTGCGGGTGTAGATAATTCAAGCAACATTGAAGTCTGGTTGGGAGGATTGTTCTTTCCAGAGGCTTATGTCACCGCTACCCGACAAGCTGTTGCGCACAGGAAGAAATGGAGCTTGGAGACGCTTCATCTCCGTCTGGATTTGGAGCGCGTCAATGATCCAGAGGCTTTCATTGTAGATGGTGCGTCAAACAACTTTTTCGAGTGCTCATCCCCAAATGCAAGATGACTGACATTATCATCTATCTAAATATCTAGGATTGGCACTTGAAGGTGCCTCATGGATGAATGACAGACTGGTGCTGAATGATGGTGACGTTGTGAGACTCGATGCCTCGCAAATTCGCTGGGTACAAGCCGACGATCCAGCAACAGCTCGAGATATGCTTGTCAACTTGCCAGTCTACTTGAATGGTGACAGGAGTGATGTCTTGTTCACTGTAGATCTGCCCTTTGATCAAAATGCGGCGGGGTCTTTAGTGGCGATGAGAGCGGTGTGCTTGACTGCTGGAGGTTTTTCTTCTACTCATTAGATATGACTGTTGTGGAGCGCTTACGATATATACCCTCCCCTTGTATTCACACGTCTTTCTTTTTGAACTTGTTGTCTTTTTAGTCACTCATCTAGTACCTCTCTCGATATACGATCTGTCATGAAATCTATGATGATGATGATGGTGATTCTTCCACAACGGTGCTGCCACCTGTGACATTGAGGAGTTTCCAGTCTATTTCGATGCCTTTTTGACTAAAAATCTGACGAGCATCCTCTGCGATAGCTTCAAAGTTTTCCGTCGCGAGTGCAAGAATGGTAGGGCCTGCGCCTGAAAGACAAATCCCCAGCAAGCCAGGGTGTGTGTCTGGGGTGATCTGAGACGTTACTTCAGGTAAGCCAGGTATCTGTAAAAAATTGGTGGTGTTATGTTTCTTTTTCTTGAAGGTCAAAAAGGAAGGACGCACCAGTGTTTTCCTATAAGGTTGATGTATACGGTCCTTCATGGCTTCATATATGAGATCAGGATCCGGAGGGGTTTGTGCGAGCGCTGTCGTAAGGACAGCCAATCTCTGCATATTGAAGACCTTGTTTAAAAAAAAAAAAAAAAGACCTCATAAAAATGCCATTATTTTATTTTATTTTTCTTACCAGGTCTTTCCTCGAATATTCATTCGGCAACACACTCCTCGCTTTTGCCGTGCTCAACTCAAACCTCGGCACGATCGCGATCGCCTTGATCCCCTCTGACCATCCAAACCTAACATAATGACCGATTCCGAAGGGGGGCAAGGGTGGATTCAACCCCCACTCCTCACTCGCGTCCTCTGGATATTCCGGTAAAACCTCGCTCAAGGGAACATCGATCCTCTGACGTTCTCGTTCGTCTGAGAATTCTTTGAGATAGGAACCTACAAAACCACCGATCAAGGCGGCTGTCACGTTGTCGGGATGACGTTCGACCATGAGTGCGAAATCAAGGAGACGTTGGGTGGAGAGGTTGAGGTGACCGAGTGTGTTGCCGAGCAGGACACCAGCGATGACGGCGGCGCCAGATGAGCCTAATCCTCGACCAAAGGGAATTTCATTGTGAGCGTGGATACAGAGGTGGGATGGGAAATGAGAGATGGAATGGCAGCGGAGAACGTAGAGTGCGACACGCGTGATGAGGTTTTGGTAGGCGTTTAGAGGAACTTCAGAGGCGCCCTGACCTGAATAGGTGATTTTGGGGTGAACGTAGGGCTGCTGTGATGATGATGTGGGATAGGAGACTGTAAGGGTGAGAGAGAGGGAAAGGGAGAGTCCGACGACGTCGAAACCGGGACCGATATTGGCTGATGTCGCTGGAACATGGATGGAAAATTTGCGGTCCGACATGAAGAGACCAAAGATTCAATTCCGAATCATGGCCGGATCAATTATATATAATTATGTTATGTATCATGCGGACAAAAACATATCTAAATTTATTTACTTGGACTGCTGTACTCCATTTGTGGTGGTTGGCGTCACCGCCGTCCGGGGCAATGTTGGTTGCTGGCCGACGGTATATCCGCTCCAAGCACTGGTGGTACTGCCGTTGCTGACAGATTTGCTCATGGCAGCCGTGTTGGCGACAGCAGAGGTTGTGGCCGTCCCCTGAGCTGCTGGCTTTTGCTGTTGTTGACTCGGTAAATAATATCCGTAAGGAGTTGTCGTTGGGGCAGTCGCGGAAGTTGCAGGTTGAGGGGTGCCTTGGCCTGAAGCAGCAGCAGCATATTGGTGCGCGAACCAGCTACTGTAGGCAGCATAGGGTTGTTGATTTGTGACGCCTGTGCCGTAAGCTTGCTGACCGTAATACTGGGATTGTGCGTTTTGGACGTAGTTTTGGTAGTAGGAAGTGGCACCTGTCTTGTATGGAGTGTAAGATGGAGTGGCAGTGGCAGTGGCAGCTCGATATGCCTGAGCTTGCTGAGGATTATACATGTAGGGATAACCTGGGTAGGTTGCGGTTGTTGAAGGTGCAGGAGCAACAAGAGGAGCGGCGGATGAAGGAGCTGGGGATGAGGAAGTGGAGGGGGCAGGGGCAGCGTGAGCGGTTCCGGCAGAAGGGGCACGCACTTGGACGGTGGAGTCATCACGAAGAGCGGTGAGGCGGTTTTCAGGGAGAGTGCCATGCCAACCGGGACAAGGCTGTAAAGCGAGGGTTTTGTGGAGGTTGCGGAGAAAGGAAGGAGGTGGAATGACGGAGAGGAAGCTGGAACTGGATGAAGCTCGAGGTCGAAGGGAAGTGAGTGTTTGAAGAGATTCTAGAATGCCGTTGGCTGTTTGGGGGGCATTGAGACGAGAGGGAGGAGAGAAAAGGAGAGAAAGGGAATACCTGTTTGCCACTCTTCGGAGGACTCGTCGAGGGAGATTTGTGGGGGATGTTGCAAAAGACGATTGACCTGGAGGGCCTGTAGACGGACGAGGGCGCGATGAGTGCGAGTGAGGAGCTCGTCGATGAGATTCTGGAGATGGACGGTGTCGAGAACGAGATTGAGGTTCTGGATGACGTGGGGAGAGAGGAGGCCGTCGAGCTCTGAGTGGATGTCGAAAGGAAGAGGACAGGGGGAGAGAGGGAGAGGGTCGTTTGGGGGGGCGATGGAGTCGGGTGGGTGGGAGAGGAATCGAGATTTTTTGTAGGAGAAGAGGAGACGCAGGTCGCGGGGACCGACGAGCTCGCCGTCGTGGTCGAAGGTGGGAGCGAAGGAGGTGGATGGACCGTAGTCGAGGAAGGAGGCGGGTTGGAGGGAGCGATGGAGGGGAAGGGGTTTAGTGGAGGGGAGGTTGTTTGGGGAGTAAGCGGCGAGGGTGGCAGAGGGATGGGAGAGGGGCGTGGGGAGAATGGCGGCGAGGTCGGCGAGGCCGGTGTTGATATTTTTGAGGGCTCCGGAGGGAGAGGAGGGGCGGTCGGAGGTGAGGGAGGACCAGTAGTCGCCGGAGGGCAGGTGCTGGAGCAGAGCATAGCGGGGCTCCGGCGACGGAGGGGAGATGTCTGGGCCGAGCAGGGAAAGGGCGAGGGCGCAGAAGGCGCGTTGCTGGTCAGCGGTGTCGGAGGGGCGGATGTGGCGGGAGGAGGGGCGGGGGCGGAGGTTGAGGATGGCGGCGTAGAGGACGGGGGGTTCCTGGGGTCTTGCGAGGAGGATGCGGAGGGAGGCGGCCTGGGCGTTGGCGGGAAAGACACGGTCGAGTAGGCCGAGAGGGTCGCTCCTGTCCAAAGTCAGACCGCTGCCACAAGAAAAAAAAACACAGCTACGCTTCCAGCACAACCAGCATCCGGCGCTGCGACTCCCCCACTGAGCCAGAGCGCTTCCGCTTCTGCACACGGGCCATGTTCGTGGTCGCCGCCCACCCCCACTTCCCCCATCAGCCCCCTTTTCAGTCTCCGCTTCAATTCCCACTTGCCCGAGCCCGCCATGCCCGCCCCCTCCCTCGCTGCCCCCTTCCTCCCTCCCGTCCGCAAGCTCGTGTTCGAGTGCTGCGACAGGTGGCCCTCCTCCCTCACCACCCGCACCTTTCTCCTCACACACCTCCTCCCCCTTGCTCGCACCAACCCTCACGTCGAGCTCGTCGTCAAACAGCGCATCCACAGACAGCCCATCCTCCGCGGCTACTATGGTCCGTTCTCTCCAGCCCATCATCCACTCACCCACTCACCCACCTCCAGCCAACAGCCGTGACAAAGTCGTTCCTCTCCAGGACCTAGAGGTTTCCGCCATCCAGCAAAAGGTCCAGCTCCTTCTCGACGCTTCGGGCGCTCAGATAAAGCACCTCAAGCGCTCCTCCGTCTCAAGCACATCAGAGGCAACAAGAGGCATTTGGAGTGGTCTCCACGCCGACCGCCCTCTTCTCTAGTTATCCAATCCCTCTGTAAATATATAATCCTCTCCTCAATCCACTTCTCGCACGTGACTACACCATGGCCGTCCCTCGCAATCTTCTTAAACTTGTCTTCTATGACACATTCCATCTCGTACACGTGTCACCCGTGCGGTATTAGCTATGATCCTGTTCTCTGAATGCTTGGCCTCTTTTATAGTCTCCCTCTCTCCCCAGCGTTGCACCCCCCCCCTCCCTATTCCTTCCCTGCCTAATGTTTTCAATAGATGATGCTCACTCTCTCACCCTCGAAGAACTCACTTGGCTTTCCGCTAGCACCCTCATCGAGAACCAACATGCTCTTTCCGTCTGTCCCTACCCTGTTCTCCCCACTCGTTTTCTCATCATCAATACAGGAATCTCCCGCCCCAGACCGAGACTCCAGAGCTCTGTTCAACACAGTCTTCTCCGATTCCCATTCAGAACTTGTCCATGTTAGTATATCATTCACTACCTACCCTCCTCTCACGCCCTTGCCTTAGATGTCACAGCCTCTTCCTTCCCATTCAGCTTCCCCCCCTCTACCCTTTCAACAAGGCAGGCAACCCATCACTCCTCCCCCTACACCTCCCCGTCGCCATCTCTATCCTTCTCGACACTTGTCTCATGACCCATCACTCGCACCACCCTCCCCTTCTCCTTCCATTTCATCCTCCACCTTGAGTAGTACTCGCAGCAATCGTCAGACTGAGTGGATCTATCGAAGGCCAAAGGCTCTCAATCCAAGTTCAGGAAGTAACATATCCATTGGTACCTCACTCTTGAGCAGACATAGATCAACTAGTATCAATGCCGGTCAAAGTCAAAGTGCGACTACCTCATGTTCCCCCCAACAGGCTTCACGCTCTCCTTCATCCTGCCGCACCGCCACTGCTGCGACTTGTCACAATCTCACGTCCGCTTTATCATCACCAGCTAAGAGTTCATCTAAATCCCATCCTCCTACAGCCAAACCTCGACCCTCATCACCTGTATTTATATCTTCAACCATCCAGCTCGTGGATGTTGGTACTCCTCCTGCTTCTCCCAGCAGCCTTGAACGCAACCCCTCCATATGCTCCAACTTTACAAGCCGCAGTCACGGTGGCGTTCATGGTTTCGCGAGCCTGGCGACAAGCCCAATGTCAAATTCGAGTGTGTCGAATTTGCAACTGCATTCTTTGATCCGCGTGTCGCCTCTCAAAAATCGACACCATGGTGGCGGTGGCGGTGGAAAGAATCCACTGATGACAAATTCTGGTTCTTCTCTAATGACTGCAAGTCAAGTGGCGGAGCGGCGACATTCGCCTATGACAACGGGCGCGACCTTACTAGGCACACCTAGAGTCCTTGACCAGTCCCCAAGCACCACCAGTATCATGATGAATAGGTGTGCTGGAAAGCCTACATGGTCTGCGTCCCATAGCGGTCCTGGGGAAACGATATCCCCATCTCTGACTCCGGTCCTTGCAACGAGAAAACTTGAAAAAAATAGAATACTCAAATCTATACCCTCGCAAACTCAAATTTCTATAGACTCGTCGATTACACCGACATTTGTGGTTCCTGCTTCTCTACCCTTATTCGTTCCACTATCCAACTCCATTTACCATGTAAAGAATGCCAAGCCCGCGAGCGAGAAGCTTTCATTCAGGACGGCCATTGGAATTCGACACTCGTTGAGCGCAACATCCACTTCGAGAACGAGCTCTTTGTCACGTCCACAGAGACATAAAGACATACAATGGCGGGATAAATTTGCGTCCTCTCCGTCCCTACCAGTATCTTTTGTGGGGACGAATACACGCTCAGGTGATGCGTCCCCAACTGTGCCACATTTAGGCGTGAAGACGTCACCTTTGCTATCATCATCTTCGTCTCCTCTCCCTCTCCCTCGCCTCGCTGCTGAGAATAGGCGTAGAAGACGACGGAGTAGTAGTAGCAGTAGCAACAACACAAATCAGAACTCTTCCAAAAGTCGGGATCGCATATCTTCGTTCACCTCCCAAACCAGCATCGCAACCGCTACTACAGCTCGAACATCAATGACCAATAGAACACTGAGCTCATGCTCTACTGCTTCCTCTTTGGTAAATTCGCAATGTACCCCCATTACACCCGTTCCTCAAGACCCTAGTAATCTTACATCAAAGCCTATTCCCGTTCCTGGGGCTCACTATTTCCGTCGCTCTTCATCTAATAGCACTGGTTATACTCCAGCTTCTTACCACCTCCGTGGACATGATAAAGAGAAGAAACTCTTTCCAAACCAATCATATCAACGTCGACATCAACGACAAGGTTCCACTAATAGTAGTGTAAGCTTTGATGGCGTTGGTGAAAGCGGAAACAATGCGGCTACTTCTGCGAGGTCTCAAGCATACGCGCAGCTTACCGGTCATGCGACGGCGGCGGGGATGAGTCTTGGCCTTGGCACGAGTGCAAATGCAAATGTGGATGTGGGCTCTAGACTACGAAGACCTTCGACTTCGCCTGGTTCTGGATTTGGTCCTTCTATGAAATCGAGTCCTTGTGGTCAACGGCATGGCTCAGGACAAGGTGGTCGTGTAGCTGGTTCTACTGCATGTGGAGCGAGTACTCCGATGATGCTCTCACCCTCTTCTCCTACTTATCAACCTCATTCCAAAGTAGCTCATTCATCATTGATCTCTCTATCGCATTATGGAAATCCTTCCTCCATTTCTCGAACGCCAAGTCGAGTAACATCACCTCCATATGTACCATCACACCATTTCTCTTCATTACCCAAAACCCGCTCGATACTCACGCGTGCATCGTCTCTGTCTACCAAGGCTTCTGCGTGTGGAGGCACGGTCAAAAGCGTCAAGTTTGTTGAGATACCTGAGATATATTACAGATCAGGGTATTATGAGCATGATGGGCAAGACTTTATCTATGGCTGCGACACTGGCAATACGGATGCAAAGGGAGAGGAGGGGGGAGGAGATGGGGGAGAGGATGATATACCTGCTGTAGGAGCAAGAGGAGAGGGTCAGGAGGGCATAGTGCTCAGGGAATGCAGTGGTATGGATATCGAGGCTATTGATATGGATATTGATACCTATCTTGGGACTCACAAGCAATTTGTAGAGGAATCGAAAGAGGCGAAATATGGGCTCAAGAAGATGGGGTGGGGGTTCTTGTCAAGAGGAAGGAAATACACAGAGAAAGAAAGTCGACGAGAGCAGGAGGACGGAATGAAGGAGTCTATCGTTCCACCACCACCATCATCTGACCAGGAACAGAGGAGGGAAGAGAAAGAGAAGACTACTACTGGGTTTGGATTGAGGAGATTAATGGGCCTCACGACGCGTAAAGCACCCCCTCCACCACTTTCACTCTCAATGAGTTCTTCGGATCCCCTGTCGCTTGAATCACCCAACGCCTTGTGTCAAGTTGAAGAAGATAATAAATTACAACCAAAGAGCAACAAGAAGCGAAGCACGAGTCCGTCTGCGTCTCCTCGCAAGCCTATTTCGGGACCGTATGTGTTAGGGTCGCATTTACCCTCTCGCTCTCCTTCCTCGACCCACTCTTCGATGTCATCTCCATCTTCTCTCCACCAGCCAAATCCGAGTCGATCCATTCTGGCATCATCGTCGAGTACATCTCTGAATAAAATGCATGAGCGTCCATGGTGCGGACATTCACCAAACTCACTGGCTCCTTCTGCTTCCGTCTGCCAAGGCCATCATCGTTCCAGGTCGCTTCGAACTGCCCATGTACCTAACGCCTCTCTTGTCACCACGATCTTCTCCCATCTCGACAACGGCATGAATACTGAAAGACCTGTCGGTTCGAACGTGGCAGGTCGTACGCGACCGAAAGGAATTGTGATGGGTGCGGATGCTTTTCAGGGTATGAATGCTCTGATCAAGAATGCGTCTTCCTATGAGAGTTTCCAGAGTGCCAAAAGTTATGGTGGACGGAGTGATGATGTGGATAGTGCGAAGAGTGTTGGGGCTAGTAGTATGCGCACCTTTCGGGCTTGGATGAATAAGATTGGGACGGTTGGTAGTGGCGGTATTGACTGTGTAGCTGTTGGCAGAGAATGAATGGAAGAAGGGTTTTTTTCTCGTCCTTATGATCGGTCGTTCATTTTTTATATATA
>Ga0153987_1000081_pt1 | contig 32296 bp, 38 predicted proteins | sample TSNC071MetaG_FD_102279 | JGI IMG/M metagenome (GOLD analysis project Ga0153987, IMG submission 102279) | Attine ant fungus gardens microbial communities from North Carolina, USA - TSNC071 MetaG | ecosystem: Host-associated > Fungi > Mycelium > Unclassified | place: USA: North Carolina, William B...
AATGAACCTTACTCCAAATCGATTAGGGCTTGGTCTGCGTCAGCCATTGCAATCGTTCGGCCAGGGCCCCACAATGCAAGCCCTTGCACAACAACAGCAAATGCAATATATGCAACCCCCGAAAACGGCCATCCTCTTTGTGGGTTCAATATCTGGTGGCATTACTGATGCATTTCTCAATCAACTACTTGGGGTGAGTCTAGCCTCTCACATGTGAAGCTTTCTCAAACCATTGCGGATTAAGGCATGTGGTCCAGTCAAATCTTTCAAGCGACTCATTACACCTGCAATGAAGCCTCAGGGATTTGGCTTTGCCGAATTCGAAGAGCCTGGCGGTGCAATCCGGGCCATGGACTTGTTGAACAATATCGAGTTACCAGCGTTGGAGGACGGGTGTGTGAATAAGAAGCTTCTGGTGCGTCCCTTGACTTTTATTCATCTTGGCAAACCCACGTCAGCAACTAGGTGAAGGCAGATGAGAAAACTCGACTGGTCCTGGAAGGTTTTAAACTAAATAGCGTCCCGACAGAGGTGCTTGATTCTACTCATCATCTGACTTTTTTTATATTCATTTATCTTGCAGGCAGACGAAGCCGTCCGAAAGCAAGCGAAAGCAAAGATTGACGAACTTGTGGCGGATATCCACCGTGTTTCACAGGAAGCAACGAATAGCGGCCTTCTCGACAAAGAAAAATACGTGATTCCTCCCCACTTGCATGACCTCCAAGAAGCCGATCTTCCTGAAACTCAACGTGGGCTTGTCATTTCTGAGATCGCCCAATTCCGAGAGCGTGCGGCCAAGCGCGAACGAGAGAAGATGCGTGATGTCCGTGAAAGCATTCCGGTTCTTACTAGCATTCCAAGTGGCCCAAAAGCTCGTGAATGGGGGAAGCCACAAGGCCAGACAGGACCATCATCCCCTGTCAGCTCGAAAAACCAAAGTTTTAGCAAAGGGGGACAAGGATACAACAAGCCTCCGGGATTTGTCAGAGCCGAAAATGACAGTCAAGTTCCGGATGATATACAGGCTCCCAAGAATAAAACTGACGAAGATCTGGAAGCGGAACGCAAGGAAGCTCGTCGGCGAGAGGAGGAGCTGTCTTTTCGAGACGTGTGTCTATTTGTACCTTGATCAATGACTGATCATAATTCCAAGAACAGCGTGAGCGACGGTACGAGCCTCGCGAACGAAATCGTATCCAGGCTCTGGAAAGGGCTATCACACGGGAGCGTACTATCAGAGAATCCGAGGAGCGTGAGCGAATCGAGATGCGCGCTCGGCTAGATGTTTGGGATGATGACGAGAGTGATGAGATGTTCTATATTGATCGGTATGTACCATCATGTTTTTCAAGTGATAACGCTCTGTAATCCATTCAGATCGAGATGGCGTGCTCTTCGGGCTCGCAGGCTAGAAGCAGAAGAAATTGCTGATGAAAAATCCCGACGGTATGAAGAACAGGAGGCTGAAAATCTCAGACGCGAATCAGAAGATTTCTTGGCACGACAAATGGATGAGATGCAGGCATTGGCTGAAGAGCAAAGAAAGGCCGGGCTTTTGTTGGACGATGGAGCGCCCGTTAAACTCAATGTTTCGATTGCTGCTGCTAGCACTAAGGAGAAAGATGTGCCCACGAAAGAGAAAGCAGCAGTGTTCAGTCACGAAGAGGATGATGATGATGCTGTCAAGAAGCGCAAAGCACCTCTTGTTAAACTTGATTTCAGTGTCGCGGAAAGCACTGAGCAAGCGAAGGAGCGGCTTGAAAAGATCAAGTTGTCAGTACCACACGATAAAGAAGTTTTGTTCAAGGCCAAAGTCCGGTGGGATGGATTGTCTGACGTGAGATTCCTATTGGTTGCTAACAAAAGATACTAATGGATTCCTCAAGTTGACAATTGACCGGAAATTAGAACCGCTTGTTAAGCGCCTTATGATTAAATATCTCGGGGAGATGGAAGAAGATGATCTGATAATGTTCGTCCTTGAGCACTTGAAAGATCACAAGGGACCGCAGAAACTTGTAGAAGGCCTGGAACCTGTATGTCTTTCAAGGCGATTCATCAGATTGGTTCAAATGCCTACTCTCATACTTACAGGTTTTGGAAGAAGAAGCAATTGAGTTCAGTATCAGCTTATGGCGTCAAATAATTTTCGAGAGCATGGCGTATGGAGAGGGTATCTTGACGGAAAAAATGCTTGTGGATTAAAAGGGTTAGGAGCACTATTATTGGTGACGCCTCCCCTACTGTGGGCGTAGGTGCGTTGTGTAGTTTGAGTATTGAGCACCTTCCTACTGAGGTAGATTTGGGATGCCATGTGTGCGGGTATGGTCAAGAGTGCAGTTTCCAAGGGTTCTCTGTTCAGAGACTAATTCGATGTTGTATAGTGAGTTCACCACTCTTTGTTCAATCCATGGATCATTACAGTTCTCGTCTGTACAATGGCATGATATTCGACTCCATTGCAGTTGGAGTGCATAAGCCTCGGGAGATCAATTTTACCCAAATTGTATGTCAGTTTCTCCTGAGCTGATGAAGTTTCCGAACCACTATTTCAGTTCTGTAACTTGTGCTGGACTTCTCCTCAGTAGTTAATCTTTGGGTCGGAGTAGAGAAGTTCTCACAAGATATTAACGGTAAGCTTGATATCCAATTTCAATGTCCAACCACAATCTATGCCTTATAGAGTCTGTTGGGCTGCTAAAGTTACTGATCAAGAACATAGATCTTCATCAAGACAAGCAAGGTCTCAGCTCTTGAATTCTGTCAGGACTATGGGTAGCCCCAGGGTAAGTCGATGACCACCCTTACCCTTACCCTACCCTTGGCTCAGAGTAAGGGTAGAGCCAAGGGTACACTAATGACTACCCTTACTCCTACCTTACCCTTACTAATACCCATAGGGTAATACTCTACTTTGTAGATTCTAACTGAAGTGGACTTAAAGTATTATATATTGTCAAGAGTATATCTTATTCTAAGAGCAAAGCTCATTCATTTTATCCCAAGTATTTTTTCTACCCTTGTCCCACCCTTATGCTTACCCTTGATGCTATGTGTGTGATTGATGCTCAGTGAGGATCCACTGAGGCCACAGGTTCATGATAATTATGTCAGAAAAAATAGCCTCAGCCCAACATGGATTCCCTACATGATTAGATATGGTAACAAATCGGTGAATTAAAACAAAGATCATGATTAGATAATCATTCACATTAATTCTAGATTAATTCTAGACACTTCACCTTATCTATCATACAGCCCACGCAAAAACCTCAGTCATTAGGCTCTCTCTATCACCATGCCCCCCAAGAAACAGATCCCGTCTTCCTCTAGTAGTAAAATCAAAGAAGACAAGGTCAGGATCTGAAATAAAAAAGATGACGACCTATATTTGATTCGCTTTAGACATTTGGAATGAAGAATGTCAGTGGGTTTTTATTATCATGATTTGATGTGTGTTTTGTAGCGTTCAGAAACGAAACGGACAACTAAAAAAACTTGAATTCCCGTTTGGTTTTAAAGAAAAATAAATCTTCCAAAGTTCAAAAACAAGTCGCTCAAATCCAAGCTCAACAAGCTGTAGCTGGTAAATCAAGAGCGGCACTTGAAAAAGAAAAAGAAAAGGAACTTCGAGCAAAACAAAAACTGGAAGAGGAAAAACGTCAAAAGGAGGAGGCTGCCTTGTTCAAACCTGTACAACAAGTTCAGAAAATTCCATTTGGTGTTGATCCAAAAACGGTGTTGTGTGTGTTTTTCAAAGCTGGGAGCTGTGAGAAGGGAGGGAAGTGCAAGTTCAGTCATGATTTGAATGTGGGAAGGAAAGTGGAGAAGAAGAATTTGTATGAGGATGGAAGAGAGGAGAAGATGAAAGGTTCGTTTTTGTCTGACTTGTTCCGACAAGTGGAAATATTTTTAATAGATACGATGGATCAGTGGGATGAAGAGAAACTTCGTAATGTCGTACTCTCAAAGCATGGAAACCCACGGACGACAACAGATGTGTGTCTGAAATTTTGATTATTCTGTCCTTCATCTCACTTCATCATATAGATTGTTTGCAAATTCTTTATTGAAGCTATCGAGACGCAAAAGTTCGGATGGTTCTGGGAATGTCCAAACGGCGATGCTTGTCAATACAGACACGCACTTCCGCCAGGATTCATATTCAAATATCAAAAGAAAGCAATCGATGAAGTAGCCAAGGCTAACACTATCTCAATAGAGGAATTCTTGGAGGTCGAACGGCACAAGCTTGGTAATAACTTGACACCTGTTACACTGGAAACGTTTGCAATCTGGAAAAAGACAAGGATGGATAAGAAACAGGCTGAACAGGAAGTACTTAAGAAGGCAAAGGAGGTTCAAAATGCCGCGGGCAAGAATTCGGGTATGAGTGGAAGGGATCTGGTAAGTGCATTGAATGCTCTTTTTGGACATGATGTGGACTAATGTGGTAGTTCCAATACAATCCTGAGTGGTTTGAGGATGAGGAGGAGGGGGATGATGGGACGGATGATTGGGACCTCACTCAATATCGGAAGCAAAAGCAAGAAGAAGACCTGGCAGCAGAAGAACTGCGCATCGCAAACCTTTATCTCCAAGGTGGTTCACTACAAGGAAATGTAGAAGATAGCGAAGGAAGACAAGGATATTAGATGTTGATGTTGTTGCCCTTCCATTTGCGACTTTGTATATCGGATGTGCCCCTAAAATACAATGCAGCAGGAACACGCACATCATGGTTGTCTAATCATTCTCATTTACCCTCATCACCACCGTGATCAGCCAGACTGGGTCTACCAGAAAAAAGTTGAGGTGATAGTGCTTTAGCTAGTCGAAGTCTTCCCAACTAGTATCAATCGGTTCCTCCGCAGGACAGACTACTTACTTGGAATTCACATACGAGGGTCCATGTGCATTCGAATAGCTTCTTGTTCAAATTCCTCCAACCTCCGCTTCTCTGCTACATTCTGTGACCCAAAATTTCGTCATTGTCAGGCGATTGACAAGTCACAGCTTTTTTTCAAATTTAACATCGAGTTCCGAGACATAGGTCATGAAAGCAACGTTCCAGTCGTGAACTAGGTCCATGTGAAATGATAGGCTATGAGGACAAGGCTTGCTCTGCTCTAGGTCACCTCATTGTCTGAATCTCCTCTAAACGACCGGATTCGGCTAAGCACCACCCATTTCATCGTCGGCATATCTTTTGTGTGCAAAGTAATCTTTGGTGGTGTCCGGAGGAGCAGTTTTCGGGTCGAGATGACAATTGCAGCTATCCACGCACCAAGAAATGCGTTGTTGCCGGTGTTGTATGCACGAGTTTGATCTGACAATAAATTTATACTCATAAACAGCGGTCAGAACAAGACACAATTGAACAACGCAATTTGAATAATTGTATTCGCGATCTTCACCTGCCCATTTGTTATACCAAATGGGTACAGCTGTTATGAACGAGGGACTTACCACACTCATTGTATTCCTTGCTGGTCTGCGTAGTCTCTTGACTGCGCCTCAAACGTACATGCCTAGGTTTCTTAAAAGGGTAATTTCAATTAGTGTCGCCTCAAAAAAACTAATGAGCTGTTGTGAACCATTTTTGCTCAGGTAAGGAGAATGATATTCACCTTCAGTGGCAGATTATAAGTTTATAAGTCCCTTGCTATTGAGGTTGACCTAGTCCTCTGGGATATCTTGAAGAAGTAAACTAATATCTGATATGGACTTTCATGAAAATGAACCAGACTGCATCAAAGCAATACTGAATGTTGTTATGACTCTTTAACCTCCACAATGGGTCTCGAATGACAGTATATCTACAAGACATAAACTGCTTTCATGTGCATTGACACTTGGTTCATGGCAGATTCCCAGTCTAAGTCATCTTCCCCTGTGTCCTGACCTCGGCTACGTGGCACAGTTACCAATCACATTGATGAGTCAAAAACGCAAGTTCAATATAAGAGTCCAAAGAAAAAAGTGTCGGACAACCGAACGAGCCAACAAGTCTTGAGCTTGACCAATCAGGTCCAATCAAGTCGGCCATTTAGGCTTCAACATTGCTATTCCGAAATGTATAATAAGGCAAGGGAGTGATTGGTCGTACGACCAGGACTCCTGCCTGTTCTAGATCTACATTCGGGTAAGGGACATCTTGCCAATAATCACGTCTATCCAATAATCAGCCCTTACCGCTGGTCGAGTTGGGACAGTTTGCCCTTCCAAGGAATACGACTGTTGATGATGATGTATGAACAGCCAAAACTAAGAAGGGCCTAATCGTTGCAATAGTTTAGATGTCAAGAACTCTTTCGGTAGGTTGCTAGCCATCTAGGCAAGAATGATCAGTTACGCAGATGAAGGAGATCATATACATACTTTTTTTGCAATGTCCTCGCCTCCAACGTCCCAGCCGCTTTCGGCTGCCTTCAATACACAATCATCGACTATGCGAGTTATAAGCAAGCCAACTCCATGGTGATCTCCCATGAATTTTCGCCATCGTAACAGATTGACGAGTAACTTGACACGTCTTGCTAAAAATCGACGACGAGCTGGTATAATCTCTGGATTAAAAGAAGGCCCTGCTGCGACAGAAAAGTATTTGTTCAGATGTTGCTCTGCATCGGCAACAGCCTCTTCGAACATTCTCATGGTAGATTTTCGAATATTCTGTTCTAGTAATAAGTGATGCTAGAAGTCATTTATGAAACAACTAGATAGGCACCTGGAGCTTAACATTTTCGCCATTAATACTCGCTTCTACTTCTTGAAACAAGTCAACGGCTCTGCGGATATGACGTTTCGAGTAAACATCGAGGGCGCCACTCTCTAAAAGTTTGCAGATTCTTGGTATGACGACCGTAGAAATCATTGAGGCTACTAGATCACCATCTGGCGATGCTTCATCACTGCCCGACCTCGAGTACTCATAAAGGCCTTGATACCATTTGAAACTATCAAGACTCCGGGAATCCTATTGCCAAATGTGAGCTGACATCGTCATGCATTGTTCGGCTGACCTGAATGCAATCCCATCCGATCATCTCTAACCGCGCCCAAAATTCCCAAACGCCAACAACACCCAGACTGCCCCACGCATTCACATAACTATCAGTATATCTCTCTCGCCAGATATTCCATCTGCCTTTTCCTGGATCATGGAATTCTTCTGCTCTAACATCGACTAACACTTCTTGCCTTTGAGAGTCAAGGAACTCCACAGCTTCGCTGTATGCTTGTCCATCTGATGGGGGTAGCGATGAATCTGTTGAGTATCCTTCTTCACTATCCTCGATTTGACGCTTTGCCTGACGAATCCGTCTACGTTGGATGCGAGCCAAACGTCGTTCACGTCGCAGAGCCGTAGCGTTTGGCTTGATCGTAGTCCGACCAAGTTCATCAACTTCTTCCGGTTCACTTTTTGCCAATTCAGGTAGCGCACCGAGGAATACCGATAGATCATCGTCATCATCTGTTTGTCTTCGTTGCTTGATGATATCATGTCGTTCTTTGAGGAGTGAAAACTGTTCTTCCTCAAGCTTCTCTAGTTTTGGAAACTGAATAACATGTTAGTACGAGGTGTAAGGACAGAGGTTCAAAATTGACCTTTTCATCCAGAAAACCAGCAACGCCTTCTATCCATTGCTTGAAGTCATCAAACCAGGCACGTTTCTCCTCGGCAATTTCGATCATATTCCGCATCTCTCTCTCTCGCTTATCAACCGATTCTCTCTCCAGAACGATAGAGTTGAGAGCTCCGGTATTACTTGCGTGTGACATTGTAATTTTTGTCATTTTCTCAGAAAGGCGAGTTAGGGCTGGAGCAAGGACTGGAAGAGATATCAAAGGAGGGACTACACAACAATTAGTGTAGTTGGTGAAGTGTGTAATTTCAAGACTGACTTGGTGCAGGCTGATAGAATTTTTGAACTTTGGTAGATGCTGAATCTGGTGTTCGGTGGCCACCTCTTCGAAGCTGCTCTTGTTCCCATTTCATTGTTTCTTCGTCTTCTTCACTAAAGTAAAATTGCTGAGCTGAGTTTGAGTGTCATGGCACAGTGACATACGCATCAGCAATTAATTCTTTCATTGTTTCACGGCGGTCAACAGCTGCCTTCTTTGTTGCCTTCTTTCCGAGAGCAATGCGCTCCCGAGCACTCGTGTATTCTGCGAATTCTGGTGTGTAGTCGGCGGGTAAACAAAATAACCATTACACCCAAAAGCAAGGACACAGACCATCATCACCTTCGCCTAGCTCATCCTCTTCTCGGACTAAGCGGGATTCGGGATGCGGCCCTTGGTCGATATCCTCGAATCGGGTGACACTGAGAGAAACAAAATCTTCCGTTAACAGGCCAGTTTTGCGAATTCGCTCTCTTCGCTCTCTTGCTGTGTTGATAGACGACTCGGAATGAATTACAGTCGTGGTGTCCTCTAAAAGTCCAATTAGCAGAGCTCAGTATCCTGTGAGGATCTGAATCCAGACCCATCTGAACATCGACAATTTCTGTATAAGGGTCATGTTCGCTGTGTGTGGGAATTATATTTTTTGCAAGTGGTCGAGTAGAGGGTGTGCTGGCTTTCAATTCGTCGAGATATGCCTGGTCATACTTTGGTCCACTGTTGGGGCTGACAGTCGGTTCATCCAAGTCCAAACATATAGCCCTAAAAGAGTAGCGGCATGATCGATGAATAAGATGGGCCAGTGCTCCCAAGTGACACATACGACGGATGCTTTCCAAGAGCAATTTTCCGGCTCAGACTTGATTTCTTGATTTTGAAAACCTCTGCATTGTCTTCCTTTCATTGGATAAGTATCGTCATATAGCAAACGGTGAACACTTACTTCTTCATCACCACCAAAACTCAGCTTAGACTTAGCCTTGTTCTTCTTTGCCTTGTTCTTCAGTTTCACAGCTAAGGTGCTGGGAGATTGTTCCACATCGGCAGAGCCGAAATCTTGAGTTTCTTCGTAGCCAGGTTTAGTATCGTCTGGTGAGGTATCGCGTCGCCTGTGTGTAGGCTTCGTTTTTGTCCTCTTGAAGATGAGCGGTGAAGTCATACCTCAGAAAGCACGTGACTTTTGCGTGACCTTCTCTTGATCAACAGCTTCCCACGGAATCCAACCTCATTAATGTCTGAAGCTGCAACATCGCGACCCCGACCAAAGCCGCGTCCACGTCCTGTGACTATTCAATCTTATGGCCCATCCAATCCTTCTGCTTCGACTACTGGGCCTCTCACTTTTCATGGGATTGCCATCGACAACAGTGATGATCAGTTCGTCGTAAATCGTGGTCGAACGAAGGAAACTTGGAGAAAACTTGACGAGATGAACAAGAGTATTCCCATTCCTTCATCATATTACAGTTATTCTCAACATGCTTTAACCAAGTTACATTAACGTCTGTAACGGATTCCGACTGTGATCTTAGCAGAATTTCAACCCCATTGCGAAAGCGCACAAAGAGCAGTGCAACCCCTCAATGGCGAAAAACTGGGGGAGAACTTAGGTGTGTCTCAATGCTAAGGGGTTAAACGTGCAATTGCACGATTCTCTAGGTTGCTCTTGACGTCATCATCTGAATCCGATGACGACATAGAAATAATTGGCGTTGGTGCATCTAGAAAGAGCGGGGAACCGTTCAGTCCTAGTGAATGCAACCACTACAAGAGGGAAAATGGGCGTGCAAAGTCTCGCTCTCTCACACCTCCGCCAGATATACCTCCAGCTGTCTTTACAAATGCACGCAAAATTGTGAGGTACACGCTCATCACCTAAGCCAGATAGATACCTTTGATTGTTACACTATTCTAGGCAAACCCTTGATGAGCAACACGCACTATTGGACCTCACTTTTGATGATGAGTTCGATGATTCTACTAATACAATCGTTCTTGATCCTGAGCTCGAACGAATTGCCAAAACCGTAAATTCTCAACCATTGATCCCAAACGTTTTCGAAGAAGGGAACGAGCGTGTGGTTTTTTCTGTCAAATGGCAGAAACACCCTTTGAATACGGCAGACCGGGAACCTACATGGTCCTATCGGATGCGTGTGGTATATATCCTTTTCTAGAAATCGACTAAAATGATTGATCATTTCAAGGATGAGTCATTCCGGTCGTTATTTGAAACGGTTGCTGAGGATGCCCAAGTTCTTACCAGTGCATTAGTGTTGAGCTATAACAATAAACGCATCTTTCCCTCGACACGACCCGATTCTCTTGGGTTATGTGGTGAAGTCCAGCTTAGTGCGCTATTAATCCCTTGGAAGAGCCGATATTGATCAACATTGGAGCAGCTGCTTGCCACCAAAAGACATATGATTACACCCATCATCAAAGACATACGTTTCCAACACCAAGTCTTGCAGATGAAAAACATTCTTGCAACCTGAACATAGAAGAGGATGCTATCACCACTTTATCTGAAAAGGACGCATCTGAAAATGACGCCGGAGATTGCGACAATGTCATTATATCGAGTGCCAATGTGACCCACTCCAGCAAAATAAGTTCGAATCTACTACCTAGGTTGTCTCAAGGAGGGTCAGATGCCGAATCGCAATCAGATGATGGAAGATTCAAGCTTATTCTCCGCTCCGAAAAAGTTGCCAAGGACATCACGCTCATTGTACGACCGACGACTAAATGTGGTTCCATCGTCAAAACCTACATCAAGAAAGTGGGTCTAACTGAGCAGTACCCCCATGTATTTGAGGAAGTTGCCGCTGAGGATCGAGCAACACTTAGAAGCAGAGTGAGGAGTCGAGGTAGACCAGAAGGCAGAGGCAGAGGCAGAGGGAGAGCAACGGATGGAGGTGAGAGACAGACAGCAAAAGCTTCAATGTCAAGACTTTCGGATCCTCGGATCTGGATTGATGGTGACAAAATGGATAATAATGCAACGATAGGAGAGGCCGATCTGGATGATGGTGACATGGTTGATATTGTGGGACTTTAGTTATATCTTCCGCTTGTTTAATCCTAATACAAATGTCAACAAACTCTATGGACTACCAAATGGATAAAGGAAATATTAGAAGCACGAACACAGTTGTAAGACAAATTATAATCAAGGTTATTACCAGTGCTCAGTAGCATTCTTCACCAAAATTCGTGCATTATTCACGAAGGCGCGTATCAGCTCGTCAAACGCATTTCGTTCCTGCTCCGGAACGTTCTGATCATTTCTCCGTGCAGCTAATGACTTGAGCAACTCTGATCTTCCAATTTCGACTTCTAGCTCATGGGTTATCTGCGACTAAGAAAAACACTGAGTATCCATCCATAGCCCGAGAGGACAAGATGAAGCATACTGGTGCTACTGCAGATGTCTGGGTTGTGACCTGAGTCAAGTCAATAACGAATTCTTCGTGCGAGTAACTCAATCGGTCTTTTTTCCGTGTATGCAGGACTGTACCGATTGGGTGATGTTCTAGATTCTCTGTCAACACAGAATCCAATGTTAAATAGGAACGGTTATTCACTCTGGACTTCGACATTCACGCTTACACGCCAGTCTACATGATGTTTGGGGCTTAAGATATTCAAATCCCCAAGACGGATCTTCTGTATGCATTCGACAATCTGATTCGATTTCTCATCTTTTGTTAAACGAATTTTGTCTCGTTCATTGGGTGAATTGGGATCAAGCGGGTAGAATGAATCCTTGAGGAGTTGATGTCTGTACTGCAGCGGGCTTGCAGGATATGAGGGTTGCTGAGATGCAGACGTTAATTGGTTGAGGCGGTTATTGAAATGTTTGTGTTGTTGCTGTTAACCATTTTCTCAATGAGACAATTCCTGACAGTGAGAAAACGTACTGCAGACATATTGGACTCGAAATGTATATCAGCTGAGTCTGGCTGAAGGACTAAATCATTGCCACCGTCAAAAAGATAAGTGGACTGGGCGCATAGAAGAAGCTGCAAGACGTACTAGTCTCTACAAGCACAGGCAGCTCGAATCGTCTGCCCGATATTCTATCCCTCAGCACGCCAACTTTAGCTTCTACTTCAATTCTCCCTGATGGATAATTAGGGGAGACGACCATAATCATATGATGTATAAAGTCTGCTATTTCTTTGATAAATTCGTCCAATGGTTCGACACCGAGAATCGATAGAGAGAGTGGGGGTAAGCTGCCACTTCCAGTTGTAGTGCCGGCATGTGGCTTAACATGAGGATGAATATTAGAGGAGGAATTGTTACCGTTGGTATGATGGGCGTCCATATCTGCTGAACGAAATCTTTTGGTCGGAGAATCTGCGCGAGTAGCCGAAATGGATGGACCATACTGTAACAAAGTGCTAAATCTGTCTAAATAATTAGACATTCCATGACTACCGAATAATATAATATCTGTTCAGATTGATTTAAATTCTGGTAGGCCCTGGCATCATCGAAATAACAGGTAATAGTCCATACATTTTCGGAATCCACAAGTGTGCATTTAGAGTAAAGTAAAGTTAATGGACAACTACTTACGGTTCCAGCCAGTTCATGAATTGAAAGTGACGTGAAGCCCGACCTATTTCACAGATGAGTATCAAAGAAATAATAGATATTATTTGAACGTTACCTTGTGGGCAGGGCCAGAAGGGGATAGTTCGTTGAGCTTTGTGGTGTCGAGAGCAAGAGAGAAGGTCGCACGAACGCCTTCATTGAATTTTTGACTGAAGCTAAGGCCAAGGGCACCATGCTGGTTGACTTTGGCCTTCACAAAAGAAGAATTGTCAAGGGAACTGGGGTTCAGAGATCAGCACCCAAAGCTGGATAAGTAAAAATCGATGCACATACGTCTTGGTGCCGACTTCCAGGGCAACACCTTGAGTGGCCTTAGCATCATAGAGAGCTTTGGCGCCAACCTCCGTATCTTTACTGACACGATGGTAGTAACTACCGGTGTAGGTATTGCCGCTGTTGAGAGCATGGCAAGTAATACCATATTCCTGGGTACTATAGCCAGCAGCAGCAGCGAAACGAGAGATGCTGCCATCGGTAACGTTATAGGCAGCCTCACCACCCAAAAGGAAGCCCCCATGACTAACAACTGTATCAACGGAGAAAGTAGGGCCCTAGATGCCAAATGAGTTAAAACAAATCAATGGGTCCGGAATATCTGCAACGAACTCGGAAAACATCGAGGAGAGCGCGAGAGTGAAAACCAGGCTGTTTGGCGGTGGCAGTGACCAAGGCATTCTTGGTTCCTTTCTCTGGGGCTAAAGAACTGTCGAGGGAAAGCTTGACACCGTCAGCAATCTGGTTATCGAGTTCAATGTTGTTGCGGAGAGTATTAGAGGTAGTCCAGGCCTGGGTGACGGTCAAGCCATTTAGGCGGTCATACCACTTGGCCTCGATGTCACCAGAGATGGTGTCAGTCTTTAAATCACGATTTCCAGCAACTTTAAATGTGACACCAGAAGGAGTCTGGGTCTTGACTTCAAGCGAAGAGCTGGAGAAATAATAGTCCTTATTAAGCAGGTCGTGGGCAGACTTGCCGAGGTCCTGAAGACATATTTCAGTATGACGACAAAATAAGCCCAAGCCAATGGCATATACCTTCCAGGAGGGGGGGACGGGCTGAGACATGATTGTTTGTAGTAGAGGAGGATGCGCTGAAGTTGAATGTTTTTAGGCAGATATCGTGGGAAAAGTAGGGAAAGAACCGGCAGTGTTCAACTACGCTAATATCAATCGGAATAGTCATTTACACAAAATCGGGTTAGATGGTTTGAAGGGTCAAATTTTCGAATTTTCGGCAAAATGGCGAGACAAGCAAAAGTTGCCACGATGTTTCAGTTGATGCATCGATCTGTGCCCACCCCAACGATGAAAATACACGATGAGTTGTCCGGCTGCTGAAATGCTTGACTTCTACCAAATTCTTTAACGCGGCTCTCGTCAAATGGAGCTAACAAAGAACCATATCTCTATTTCTCCCATAACAGCATCATCAATCACCTGGATCAGCCAGGGTTCTCACGAAGACGCGTTGTTTTGCTATGTTGTGTCATAGTTCAAGATTAGGGACGCGAAGTTGGATCTCAAATTGCCTGCTTTCTCTGTATTTCTAGTCTTCTCCTTTTCAGCATGGAGGCTCTCACACTGCTAGGTCCAACAATGGGAAGCGATGTGCTCTCAATATCTGATCAAGCTTTGTCTGACAGGTTACAATTCGTCCAAGAGGTGATTGACGTTGCTGCTTATTTGTGTACAGACCTACGTGAGCGGGGTACATTGATACATTTCTCAGATTGGCTTTGGGAACTGGGGAAGTGTCTGGCTATGTCGTCCAAAGCTTTCTCGATATGCAAGTAGTCTTGGGACCGCCCAAGGACAGAAAATTGCAGTCAAGCTTGTTCACCGGTCAAAAACCTCGACTACGGCTGCACGCGTTCGGTCCCTGTATGTCAGACGTTGCTAGTCATCCATACTGGCCCCTCAATCATTTCTTATAGCTGGAATGAAATGAAGATTGTCCGAAACTTCAAGAATGATCCGCACCCGTCTATAATACCTTTCCATTCTTTCGTCCTAACCCCATCATATGCGCTCATCACTATGTGAGTTTTATTCACAGTCTTTATGCCTTGAATTAGAGGCTTGGAGGACACTTTGCCTCTTCGCTTCTGATCCACTCCCAAGATTGACAACAACCATGCCTCCAGGACCTACTTTCCGACTCTTGTACCTGTGGAAGTGGAAGAGTTCAAGGCCAGAGAATGGTTCCGCTTTCTTCTCTCTGGCGTTGAATATCTTCATCAGCGTGGAGTAGTTCACAATGACATTAAGTAAGTATTACTAGATTCAACATCCAACGTGGCTCAAGGAAGGTGTTTTAGACCAGCAAATATCTTGTTGTCACACAGAAACATTCCAGTGCTTGTTGATTTTGGGTTCGCAGAAAAATACGAACTCGATTCGCCCACCGCCTTTCATAGCAACCTCTCATACGGGACACCTGAAGTACGTGATTGTAATCGGGATTGGACGACTCGTTCAACTATAATTTCAGTACCTATCGCCTGAGCGCGCCCGTGGTATTCCTCACGACACGCGCAAATCCGACGTCTGGTCCCTCGGCGTCACCTTTTTTGAGGTCATCGTTGGCCGCACCCCATTCGAGAACACAGATGGGGAACAGCTCAATACTAAGGGTGATCTCGAGAATTATTGGCAGCGCACTCTCTGCGGTACATGGATTGGTAATTGGAAGATGACTGCAGAGATGGAGAAACTTCTTCAATGCATGATCGCTCCAAATGCTGACTTACGCTGTACTGCATCCCAGGCAATGGCCGACGAAATGTGGCGTCTACATCCTGCATCCACAAGTAGTCACAGTAAGAATATTTATTGAGATAACCCATGGCAACCCATTGGCAAAATTTTTAGAGCGAGCGACCAGTGCTAACGATACTTCTGCTGTCCTTGAGAAGGCTCCCAACATGACAACAAGACCAGGAAAGGAAAAAATCCCCTCCAGCCCTGACAGTCCGGCCACTCCCTGTGAAGGCATTTCTACTCGTGCGCTCGTCAGGTCACAGCCCAAAGTTGCCACCAAAAAAGGTATGTGCTTAATTTGGTGGCGATCCCCGCAAAAGTTGAATTCTGATTGCGCATCAGCCAAGAAGCATCCGTACGTTCCTCTTATCCCCGTTCTCTCCCCAATTAAGGCATCACCACCAACAACACCGCTAAAATATGCCGCTGGGAAGGAGAATATTGCCTCACTCAAAGGGAGGACCTCAACCCTTCCTCGTCGACTAGTTGGTGTTTTGACACCTCGGAATGGAAACTTACCTCAAGCCAATATGCCTATCAATAAAACAACTCAGGAGAAGTCTAGAACTCCACGCAGCATAATGAATAGAAGCATGTCACGAACGAACTCCCGAAACGCAGAGGATATCTCTCTTATCACAAGTCAGAAGAGCACTAAAGAATCAACAAGCGTAAGAGACCGAGTAAAAGACTGGGAGAAGGAGAGGGAAAGACTACGGGAGATGACAAGGCTAGAAGAGACCGAACGGGAGAGGGATGAAGAACCAGAGAAAGAGACGAAACAGGTAAAACCCAAGAGAAAACTTTCTATGGAGGAACATGAAGTTTACAGCCAGGAAGATCATGGCACGGCGGCGTTTAACAAAATCGTGTCCCCCTCGCTTGCTGTCACCCCACCTTTAGCACAAGGTAAGCTGCTTTTGCCCTTTCCCACTTCCATGCTGTTGACTCGTTCTCTCTTGCGATCCCACAGGTACAAATAAGATGCCCACTACTAAAGCACCTTCCAGACCGAACAGTGTTCCGGACAAGAGTTTTCGCCATGCAATCAGATCCTCTATCGGTAAGTCATTAAGATCTACTACGATTCCTTGAGTATTTGTACGAGCTCGTTTGTTTCTCCCTGCAGACAAGACTCTTGGGGTTTACAAATTGTCGGCACTCACCCATGGAATCAATGGCCGTTCAACTCCCGCGCGTAGCCTCGATATTGGTATCAGGGATTTCCGACCCGAAATTAACACACCCTTTACTCGAGGAGGCAGTCAAGCGCAATCTTGGAAACATGAAGGTAGGCTGATTAATGAACACTATCCACATGATACGGCTACGCTCATCGTTTCGTCAGTCAATTCATCATCTCCCCTAGGCAAACAAAGCGAAAAGGTGACCACGGATTCGCGCATAGATCGGCTGACTATCTGGATGCAAAACGTTGAACGTGAGTGTCAGCCCGTGGCTTGCGAGGTGTTGTGAGGTTCTTCCGTGTTAATGATAAGCCTATTTTATAGGTGTTGTTGAAGATGCTCGTCAGGGTTTCGCTGCATCGGCCAAGGCAGATGCATCATTGCCATCGCTTCCCGTTGCTCCAAGAAATGGTCGTAGTGCTCGGTCCTCGCGTCTTCCTCGCAAAGTCCTCGCTGCCTCGCAAATCTTCGTAGAATACAACAAACTCATAGCTGATACTTCAAGCTCCGCCAATACATCCGCTTTAGCTACGTCGGAACAAAAGTCTGGCAGTCGTGGCTCTCCCAGTGTCAGTATCACCCAGAATACCCCAAGTGAATCCGTGTTTTGCACTCCTGCAAGCACGGATCCTGCTCAAATGCAGCTGTTGGTCCAAACTCCCTCACGAAAAAGGAGGACAATTTCAGAGGACTCGCCTGTTGCAATTCTTAAGGATAATGTGATGACATCACCCAAGGGAAGAGAAAAGAGTCAGTCGCATGGGCATTTTTTGCAGCAGCGAATTGCATCGATTTCACGGCTCGAGGCCGAAATCAACGAACTCAACAAACGTGAGTCACTATCTTATTTAATAAGCATGTGCGTCTCGAGTCTGTTGGCTGATCAATCCTGTAAACTAGCTGCTGGATTCGAGCCCAATCAACGCCTTTCAGAAATGTTTGACCGAAGCATCTTCATTGCTACACCTCTTCGTCCATGTGAAAACCTCGAATCGCCGCATGCTTCTGCAGATGACTTATGTTCTTCACCATATCATGTTGAACCATACCCGGAACGCAAAATCACTTCTTTTGATGGGCTCCCTGATACCCCCCAACAGCGCAAGCTGGAAGGTGTCTATGACCGCTTCCTTATGGCTACGTCTGGTGTCAAGCGTGTCGGGAAAGGCTATCAGTCAGATTTTGTCCCCCCTCGTCATTATTCATCAAACCTTGGGTTGGGAGCTATGAAAAAGAGGCACAGCAGGATGTTCTTTGGTGCTCCCAAGACACCAATGTTACCGCCCATCAGCTCAGAGGACGTCGTTCAGAGGAGAGGAGTTTCAGTGGACGAGATGGGCGTTATCTCATATGGTCGAGTTTCTGCCGGACCTGATGACGTGGAGTCAACTGGGCCTCTGACTGTGTCATTCGTGAGAAAGGCTATCAAAGCCATGGTACCTTCTACCAAGAGACCTTCAAGGATGGTCGTGGCTTGAGGCCACGATTTCTTTCTGGCCGAGGTCCAGACCCCTGTTAGACATTTCTGGTTTCTGCATTTTTCTTTTCCACCCATATTGATCAACTCACTGTATGATCTGTCCTTTCTTTTTTCATACCCTTGATTCAGATTGATCATATCGCTTTCCTGCTGTTGTTGTCGCATCATTGAGCACTTGCTTTCTTCCCTCCTTACCTCTACTGGGATATTTATTTCTACCGGATTAGAATCCATTCGTCTTCTTACTCTATTGGTCGCCGCCTCTCAGGAGTGGAGCAAACGAGTTTTGAACCACCATGACTAGTCTTGCTTATTAACTCATAGTTTGTTTCTGCACACGCTATACTAATTATGATTTTTGAAATGAATTTCGGAGGGGCTTCCGCCAGTTCACGCTCTATTAACTACTGTTAGGACCCCGCGGTAATCCCGAGGCTCTGCTTCAGATATGATGTGGTTTCTGACCACCGAAGCGACAAACCAAATAGAGTAACTTCCCTGCGTTGCGGGACCGTCGATACACAAGATCAGTGTGACTTACTTTTATCCACCACGTCATTTCAAATCCTCAAATGTCTGTACAGCATCAACAACCCGTTCTTGCTGATACTAAATTAGTATTGGCAAATACATTGTGTCGTATCCTCGTCGTTTCACCTTCAGTCAAAAATGCAATGGTACTCATCCAACGTATGTCAATCTCTCGACACTTGATACGTGTCTTGGTTCAATATTAATCGGGTGTCCATCATATGACTTGTGGCACATATAGGCATCCAGGCTTTGGGTGGTTCAACTGATATTCAACCGGAGGAGATTACAAACTACAACAAGGATCTATTGTCCCATGATTCAGCGAAAATTCCTTGGACAATTGAGAATAGGTATTACTCTGCGGATGTGCATTTTGCAGTGCATTCTATGCGTGGACTGGCCCCTTATGTACTACAGAACGTGCCCGCCATCATTTTTGTATGGGAAAGCAACAAGGTGAACTACAGCGACCAGCACTACCTCGGAGCTAACGGTATAGATTGTCAGGCATACAAACACCATGTCGAAAGGATTTTCCGCGATCTGGACGGGTACGAGCCTGAGGTATCCCTCGCTGTTAGAGTGAAGGCTTCCCTCGGCGTCATTTCTGAAGAGGAGGAAGCTGAGGAAGACAACGCATCCATTGATGAATTTGTATCGAGATTTAGGTTTGAGTATGTCGATGCAACGTTGGAAGAAAAGGAACGTAGAGATAATGATAAGTTCAACGGTAGGTTGTAATCTTCCTCGTGAATCTAGTTATCTGACTTTCTCTGGTAGTAGATATCCCCAACCTCCCTCGCGTCCTTGACGCATTAAGCACAGTTATGTGGCCTTCGATGATAAGTCATGACAGGAATATCAAATCCAAGGAAAGGCTCGCACAATACGACCCTAGCCTGTTTGAATGGGGGGCTAAAGATGGATTGGATCCGTTTGTCAACAACTTAACGACCTTGGCAGATTCTACACAGTCTAGTCGTATGCAAAGTGAAGTGGAAGAGCTTGCGAGGTGGTTGGAGGATGGTGTACAAGATGAAGATCCGTGGAAGGTGGCAGTGTCTTCGGGCGTGACGACAGAACACAAACTTTCTGAGGAACAGACGAAGTCATTAGAGCCAATTAATTTTGCAAGGTTCGATGATGATTTCACGGTGTTTGTCTCCGCTCCTTGCGGCGAGGACTCTAGCGGGAAATCAGGTCATTCCACGCCGATTGAAGATGGATGCGAGGATCGCGATGGATTGAAACCTCCTGATGGGGTGAAACTGTATGACCTTCTGGCTTCGGTTTCAGATTTCGGAGGGAGCGAGGGAAGTCCGGATTTTTCATGCGTAATATTCGACGACAGGGGTGAAGACTTGCCTACACGTGAAGAAATTCTTGAAACGTCGTCAAAAATATTTGGGCATGGGAATGAGCCATTGCTGACGGCTAATCCTCTAGGATCACCAAAGTTGTGCCTGGATGAAAAGACAGAAGTCAGCGTACCCCAGCTTGATGGGGAGGATAAATACGAATCAGCACCATTCGATCTGTCGAAGATATTTGGCGCTCTTCAACAAATGAAAGAAGATATTTCTGGAATGGAAAATGAAGATGAGCGACGTAAGGCAGCTGCACGTGTTGCACTTGGCCTGGTATATGGTTTGGATGCGAAGGGCGATTTATGAAGGCTGATTCCTACTGTGGCATGTACTTTCCTTTTTAACTCTGCGCGGGGTATAGTCTTCATAAAACTTACGTCACGAGATGACCATGCTATGGTGCATTGATCAAATCACAGGGATGACCGTGGGAGATGGTTCGAGGAATTTAACGAGTGTCCTCCCTATTTTTTGTCCCAAATCCTCCCACTCGGTCGTACAACTGCACCCTGACCCACTGATTCTCTTGGATATTTATCACCTCAGCATCCATCCAGCTTCCAGAAGATTCCTTCGCTGCTTGGAAGTCCCCAGATTCCCAGGGTTCTTGTCCTTCGATCTACGCGACTTAGTATATCCCTTCCAATTCCCGTCAGACTGACTCTTCAACACACATCGTTATAACAGGGATGAGCATCCTCCCTCTCAAAAAACGATCTTCGACCTTCACAACAGCCAATTTACCTACTCCTATCTCCCCTCCTTTACTATCCCCCACTTCCCAATCTGATTGCGATTTATCCTGTATCAAGTTGGATCCACTCAATAGACCCATGCCAATCCGACGAAAATCGACCAGCCGACCAACAACTGCAAGCTCGCATGGAGAAACCACTCCTTCGCAGTATCAATCCAGGACATTTCAAACAAGATCTTCAAGTCCGATCGATGACAAGCTTGCAAAAACACCCAGCCTAGAAAACAAAAATCCGTCAACCAAATTGAAGCCGTCCTCCCAGATGTCTGGGACATCTACTGGTCCGATAGGGGATGAGAGCCAGGATGTCAGCCCTCCAGAGTCGATTTTCGAGATAAATCATCATCCAACTTCCGAGGGCACACCTGCTCTGGATATCCCGCCGTCCATAACAGCAAGGGGTTCTACAAAAAATGACACACCCCTGAAGCTTGTCTCCTCACCATCGTATTTCCAGGAACACACCACAAAAAACGCTTCCAGTTCATCATCTCATTCAATACCCCTGGACTGTCCGTATCTTCCCTCATCCGATCTGCCTTCCTCGAGTCGCAAACTGTCCTCCCTTTCGATAACTCACTCGCACGGCTCGACGTCTTCCCAAGTCGCTAGAACTGGACCCACGGAAGATGTCACGCCCTGGGAACTCGAACCTGGCCCAAACCTGGTGACACCCGAAGATAGTGAGGAGACCAGAACGTCTCGATTAGGTGTTTCTTTAACATTAGCTCAAGTTCAGGCGGTAATACCGTGGGAACCCCACTCGGCTCCGCCCTCATTGGATGATAACTCGAGGATTGCAATGTCGGTTGAAACCAGTGAAATCACGAAGAAGTCCACGGTGAGTAATTCGCAGGATACGTTTGAAGCTATCGAGGACATTTCCATGTTTGTTTTTGGTTCAAACCCGTGGCTTTTGAACCGTACCATCTTTCTTTGAGGATCGGTGCTGATGGCTTGTATGCTTAATAGGGAAATGCCTTGTCTGATATTTCGTCCGTTCTTACTCGGAAACAGGAATCTAACAAACACTCAGAGGAACACACAAGTGGCCCCCATCAACCCACGAAACCACCGCATTCGCCAGTTCAATTCATATCTGTCCCTGCTCTGCGAGGACAAAATTCTGATTCTCAAACATTATCGTTAGGAGGAGCTGTCCAGCCATCTGCTTCGGTCACATCTAATGTTTCTGTTGAGTATATGTCAACTGCCGATCGAAAGATTTCACAGCCTCAATTCTTCCAAGTCAAAGGCAAAGGTTACCACCAGCATGGTGGGGGCGTCACCCCAGGCAAGATTCATCATGCATATGACGAAAAAAAGGCACCATATCCGCGATCTTATGGCGCGAAAATCCAAGACTTGTGAGTATGTGGTCAATCCAAAAAGTCTGCAAGTGTCTTATCATATGATCCTGCGCGTGCTCTTTTCCAATCCATTCCTGATCTCTGAATCCCGTCTTTTGCAGGGATGTTTGGGATTCGATGATGTGCCATCAAATATGCAACAGCTGGACTTGGCATGTTTTTAAGGAGCCACCGAAGGCAGTGTAAGTTCGAAATCGTTAGTCAGATATTATGGTGCTAGCGAGTTTTCCAGATTGGATGTAGGTTGTGGTGAGAAAGGAAAAATTACTGATCCATATGGAATTGCTGAGGAGTTATACAGGTACTGGCCTGTGGATAACTCATGCTGCGAGTACATGGAAGGCAAGTGACTGTTTTTTGGCGCTGAGATATTTTTTTTGAACTTATAGCTGCCTTCCAGGAATGCCGTTTCTGGGGTAGAATTATTACCACTCGTAGAAAGCTCTGATATCCTAACTTGATCGTCCTTGTAGGTATAGATCTTGTCCCAACCCAGCCGGACTTCACAGTACTTGGGAACCAGGACTTGAATCAGAGGATCCATTGGGTGCACCATAATTTGTATGAGTTTTTGAACTGCTTTGTGCGCTGTTCCTGAGATGAGCCCTATAGTCTTGAAGGGCTTCCCTTCGAAAATGAGAAATTCGATTATATGTAAGTTTGTTGTGCAAAAAACATGTCTGGGATTCAGTTCATTTATCAGCTCTTAGACATATCAAACGTGTGGGGCTTGGTGTACCTGAGGACAAAGTGAGTGATCTTTGTCTTCGTCTCCATCTCTTAGATTTCAACATTCATGTCGACTAGTGGGATCCCTTGTTCGAAGAATGCAAACGTGTGCTTGAACCAGGTGGTGCTTTTGAGGTTAGCCATTTCGGCTCATACGCATTGACCCCTAGTCTTTTGCTGTTCTCATCGTCATATAGTTAATCGAGGAGGATCTACTCTTTCCGGGTAAACCAACTGACTCTAGCGAAATATCTGCTGGCGGCTTGACTACGTCACAGGAAGAATATGGAATTCTGTCGGTTGGCAGTCCAACAACATACAATGATCCCTCAGCCAATCGATCTACCTCTATGCCTGATACTGCTGGTCCCATTAACAGCAATGGTAACAACATCGATGGATTCTCAACAGCCCCTGCGATCATTCAGACCCCATTCATGAAACCTCTACTTTCAGATCATTGTTCGCCAGAGACATCTGCTCTCGCCTCCAAATCTGCAAGCCCATCCGCATCGGATGAAACAACTTCACACGAGGATTCATATCTGTCATCTCGTGCTAATGTATCTTTGGACGGCTTCCAGGCCAGTATGCCGCCGCGCTCACGGTTTGTGCCAAGATCTGACCTATCTACAAGGCCTCATTTAGCTCTCATAGTACCACCAATCCCAGGCGCTCCGTGATTTCCCTAATACACTTGCCGGGACATACACCTACGTCAGAGCACATAAGATCTGCTCCTAAATTGAGAACCTCCAATGTAACGAAGGATTCCAATCCTCAAGATCTGCTCAGTCGAACTAGAACTAGTTCTTCGCATGAAACACGGAGTCAAGCCTCTGCAGGACGACACCTGGCCGGCAAGCTTATAACAAAACGCGAGCCATACTTGTTGAGGCAATACAAAGCCCCGTTGAATCCCAGGGACCATACCATTCTCGAAACTATATATGCTGAAATGCTTGCCTCTCGCTTTATCAACACTAATCCTCTCTCTATTATCCAAAATTACCTGGAATATCATTTTTTCGGTGAGTACCCCTTGGTGGTTGCCAGCCTTCCTAACAATCTTACAAGATGTTCGAACACACCCCCCTCTACTGCTCACCTTTCCCTATACTGCTCTGTTGCATTCGGGGTCACGATATGTGACGGACTCTGAGAGTGAAACAGAAAGCTCCGATGAGTTTTCTTCAGATGGAGAAGTCCGTGATGCTATCAGGCCAAAACCACCTAAAACAAGGATCCCGAAGGAATCTCTAAATAGTTGTGCACGATTGCCTGAAAACAGCTCAATCAGGTCACGCTATCGTTGTACGTTAGGGAATCTCTCTGAGTATAAGGCTAGCGGCCCTCGATTCCTATCATTTCCACACCTGATCCAACGACAATCTCCTTATATTTTCTTCGACGAGTCTCGTGGTTATTCTTTCTCGCCTGCCACCCATTCAAACAGACGAAGCACCAATGGAAACCCATCGGGCCCAGTATTAATGCCGAGGTTACCAAATTCGAACTTGAACATCGATATCAAGACACTAAATACGCACTTATGCCTTCGCATGATGGAGATACTCGAGTGTTCTGAATCAATGTGGGAGTGGGTTCTACAATATCAGTCAAATATGACCAAGGGGTCAGACAATGGCATTAGAAAGCATACTACCTCTCAGGACGTAAATCAGCCCATGCAAAGCGAGACGAGCTTGAATTCAGCCTCGAGTGTCAATTCGAACGAATCCATCATGGATGGGATAGCGGAGATGACTCGGGATGATTTTGAGATGCTACTGATCAACTTCGAGTTGTGAGTCCTGCAAGTGACCTGATTTCTCATTAATGAAGCTGTCGTATAGTGATATGCAAGACCAAGCATCTGTGGACTTGACATTACAGGAACAATCTAATTGGCATGTCTTTGCCTCTCCTCGGGATTTCAGGCGTCAGGCATTTGACGATGCCTGCAAGAAATGGGATCAATGGTTCAAAAAGCATGAGAGCAGAGCCCGATATCTTGCCCGCCACCCCTCTAGAGCTTTGAGGAATCATGAAGCGACCGCCTCCACAGACTTAGATAGTCCCAGCATTGTCACTACCGACGGTAACATCGTCAGCCCGAACGGCGAGCATCCTACAAACCAAGACTTTCTCGATATAGTGCCTCTAGGTCCATCAAGCTTACCGCCCTTCAAACGATTAAGTCGAGCTCTGCGTGTCTTTTGTGCATGGAAGCCCCAAGACCCTCATTCACTCAATTCACTCAATCAAGCGGTTCCTACTCACCATGCCCTTGTATCCTGATCTATCTAGAGTTTTTCCCCTGAGACCACTAGAGTGCCTCGCGGAAAATATCTATCTCTTGATTGTACTTTTAATTTAGTAGCATTCCAACACCTGATCCTGACTTCATCCTGCTGGATCAGACAGCACCACGAACAGCAGTGCATGCAGCAAAAATATTGTTACCATTGTAAACATGACAGTTCAACTGTTCGGTTTTTCCCAAAACTGGGAGAAATTGGCCCTCTTTCTCTTCTCCTGGGCCAATAGTAGACATTATAGATATGTCCTTGACAATTGCAGTTTAGGTTCATGGAAGTAAGTTATCTTTGGTCTTTTTAGATAACTCTGCACATGGTGAGAGCACAATAGGCTGAGGTACCAAGGTGATGTGTGGGCCAGATGCAGACGTTGATAACCCATCTATTCACTAATCAGCTGCCGTGCGTAGTGGCCTCATAGACAGAGATTGACCGTCTGGGCCTTGCCAGGAATATTAATGAACGAACGATTTTTGTTTTTTTTAAGTAGAAAAGATCCAACAGGCATGAAATCCTGCAAAAGAATCTCGTTATGGAGTTCGGTTCCTTGCCGTGCCGTGACATCTCTCCATGACAAATGAGTCCCATTGTCCCTCGATCTCAACACAGCCTCTTGGCGCCACTACTAGGCTCAGGACCCTAAAATGGATATGATTAATCAGACATCCATAACTATTAGCCCTTTATTGGAAATCCCGGATTGGCAGAACCTTAGCCAATCAGCGTGAGGGGACATGCGCACCCTGAGTCCGATGACCTCGAACGGCCGATTTGGGGTGCCTTCTGTTCTTTTCTCCCACCCTATTTTGAACTCGATTGACGCGGTGTCGGCTGGTACGGGAAAAAAGGGTATTTCAATTTCCTTATCGGCCATGAGACCCCTTGATGGCATATGTGATGATGGTGCGTGGGGTACCTACTTGCGCATGCAGGACCTTGCTGAAAACAGCGCATGGGCGCTCATTAGTAATATGCCCAACTTAATATATGACATTCCAAAATGTCATCTCCAGAAGAAATTATCCCAACATATGCACTGACTCTCCGCACATACACACACACGCGCATCGCGTAGTTGTTCGATTGACAGCTGGTAGATATGTAGGGATGATTCCTTCCGAAAAAGACTCAATTTGAACTTTTCTGCCTGTCGTCGCAGTCAGAGATAAGAATTCTTTTTCCCATCGACCATTAGCGTTTTCGCAGACGTGGATCACGTGCAAAAAAAGATCAAAGGTAAGAAAAATAATGCCAATCTAATTTGGCAACCGCTTTCCATGCGACCGTCACGCACATGTCCCGCCCGTGTACGGTAACTCCGCATTAACGGTCGTTCCGCAAACACGTGTACAGGCGTTCCTCGGTTTAGGTCTTCGTGCCCGAGGGTGGTATGAGGTTCGATTTAAAAGATACTATTTGACATGACTTGCACCGAGATAGAATGTCGAGAAGCTGATGTGTGTGTGTGTAATGTGTGGGATTTGTTGTTGTTATCTTATGAGAGAAAAAATTGTTCTTTACCGTCCAAGTTTTTGTAGAGACTTATTATCGTTGCCTCTTTCTCGGATTTCAACTTTGGATGCTCACGAAAAACTGACCTTCTGCTCATCATCACCACCACCATCAGCTCTGGTCCCTAATTTTGATACCCGAAGTCGACACAAACGGAAATTAGGATGTCATTTTTGCTTTGCGGGCGGGCCATTTTGGTAACACCATCCAAAGGGGAAAGTAAATGGTATATATATACATATATATAAGTGTATGTGGCATCTGAATAATAGTGAATTGTTGTTCAAGTCTTTGAGGATCACTCGTAATTATTAAATTATAGGAGATCGTTTTTCAAGCTATGCAATAGTCAAGGCACTGAACGGAACACGGAAGCCATTATGCCAGGGGTTTCTCAATCGGGAGGAACCAATAAAGACTTCTATCTGCAAACTTGCATTTTGAGCTACCAGATTTAGAAGAGGATCAGGTTGGTCAAAGTGTTCGTCCATGTAGTCATCGTTAATTCATGATGATAGTCAACGAACGTCATATGAAACCTGATCACGTACGAACATGATGAGATTCATCGCGAATGGAACTCCTTCATTGGCTAACCTTGATGCAAGATGTCTCGGAACATAGGTGATTGACTCAATAGATATCAAGTTTGAGGGTGGTCTAAACTTGAAGGAAAAGATGTGTTTTTACACATCTTCTTGAATTGGGTGTGTATGTAAGAAAGGCTCGTCGGAAATGCTTCCAATAAGAGACATTGTGTAGAATCCACGACTGGATATGGAAAGGGAGCCTGAACGATCAGCATCGCTGAGTATCAAATTTGACTCTTTTGACTTTTTGCTCCGTGCTTGTAGGATTATTTCCTTTTCCCGGGGTGCGTATGTATCGTTCATGGTCAGATTCAGAGCCGAGAGCTGCTATTTGGATTGCTCTCGCTTATGTATCATTTAAGCAAAGGCCGGTCAATTTATCGTCCACTGAGCTGTTATAACAATGCTGCACCCGGGATATCGAGAATAAAGTATCGCCTCATGACATGTGTTTGATCGTATCCGTCGTGGCTGAGACAGGCAGCACAGATCCACGATCATGTCGGAGAGAAACCCAAAGAGTCCCAAGAATTGCCCGTAAGATTTTCCCGAGCTTTCCCACACAATACACCGGGATATCTAGAGAGATTTGCTATAGAATTACGATGGAGACAGGTTATGGACAAGATGAGACAGATAGGTGAATAATGCGGCACCAGTAACAGACAGACTCATGATGGGCTAGTTATAGACCTCAAAAGGGATGAATTCTGCTATAGCACGCCAAAAAATCAAACAATGGAGAAGCATATAAAGTAAAATAAGCGAACATCATCGCGAAAAGTTTCGTCAAAGGATACGATAGGCAAAGGTGCATTACACCCCTCGATTTATTTACATACAAGGGACCTGAGCCAGTGTGCAAAAGGGAAAGGAGACGATATTATATTTCATCTCCTTGCATAATGGCCTCCCTGCTGGACCTGTTGAGCAGGGGCCCAGTGACCATGTTGAGCGGCAGCAGCAGCGAGGCCTCCAAGTTGTTGGGTGGGAGGACCTGGGCCAGGGGGGGCACCGATACCGGGATATGGGTAGCCGGTGGGGATGGAGTGGCCAGAGTATAAATCATGTTGCTGCGGGGGAGCCTGATGGTGCTGATGGTAGGAGTTGCTAGCAGAGTAGGCCTGAGGAGATGAAGCGGTGACCTGAGAATGCTGCTGCTGAGGCGAGGTGGGGGATCCAAGGGCGATCTGGGGCTGTTGCTGGGCCGAATGGGGGTGCGGCTGAGTGGACTGGGCAGAGGAAGGAATTGAGAGGGGAGGAGGGATGGAGGCAGAGGGTGTGTGGGGGGAAGTTGCGCTGCGAGGGTTCGTAGCTGCAGAGGAGACACGGCGGCGGCGCTTGTCACCTGCAGAGGGGCGACCGCCGTGGTTGGCGGCGTCGTCGTCGTCGTGGTCGGGGAGATCGTCCTTGATGGGGGTGACTTGTGGGGGGCTGATGGCTAGGCCCCCGGGGAGATTGGGATTTGGTGGGGGCATGGGGCCGGCGGCACGGTTGAGAGTGGGACCGACAGGGAGGGAGGAGGGGAGAGAGCCGTGGGGGGCGTTGAGACAGGCCTGGATGAGATTCTTACCCTCTGGCTGTGTGACGAGGGGCTGGAGCTTTGCGGTGGTGAAGGTGTAGACAAGACCGGTCTCGGAGACGACGAGCAGGAGGACCTGGGTGCCGGTGAGGGTGGACAGCTCGTAGGCCTGTGTCGGCGTCAGAAAAACATGTCAAATCAGGCAGGCCAGTTACCTTTTTCATGATGCCTGCAAATAGCCTTGTGAGAACACATCCCCCAGTCGGCGCTGCACCTACCTGCTTTCCTTTTCGAGAACGTGATATGACGTCTCGACTTGTCCTGGATGTACTCAATCTTGATCTTGCGTCTCCCCGCCTTCTTGTCGTTCTTCGGCTTCTCGTCGTCCTCGTCGTCCTCGCCGCCGCTGTCTACTTCGTCGTGGTCGTCAATGAACGCGTCATCCCCAACAGGTGCAACTACCCCGGCCCCTGGCTGGTGCGGGTCGGCAGCGGCAGCGCTCCCGGAATGCATTTCGAGTGTGCGCTGGCGCTTGCGCATCGATGACGAGGCTGCAGCAGTCTGATCAGTGGATGCGATGGACGCTGCGTCGGTGCTCACAAACAACAAGAGGCGCTGAGATGGATTGCGCTGCTGCGACGAGTACCGAGTCTCTGCCCGGAAAAGGAATTGTGTGGGAGGGCGAAAACGGAAGTTGATCTTACGTCTCGTTTAAGAGCCCCATCCCAAGATACTCCCCATCACCCAAACACGCACAAATCGTCCTCCACCACATCCGGCCATCCCCGGCAGAACCCCAGATCACCCTGCTAACCCACTCCCTTTTTTCCAAATCAGGCATCCATGTACAAATCTCGATCCACCTTGAGATTCTATCCTGAAATCCCCGGCCCGTCATCCCCGGGTTTCGCTCCTGTTCCTTACATCCATTCGATCGCACCCGTGCACATGTAGTGCTGTGGCGCTTTTCCAAGTGTCCCAGTGATTCTCATGCGGATACGCGTGACCACGTACCGAATTAAAAAAACAATTCAACGCTTCGCCACATCCTCTTTTTCCTCTTTTTGACTAGCTCGCTATACCCTCCTTCCTCGGCTGCCCCTTTTGAGTTTCTATCGATGACGATGGTTTCTGTCCACCAGACGTGTCGGATCTTCCTATATACAACTACGGTAATGCTTTGTCTGTATCACAACCCACCTTCACAAAACTCCTTATGACTTGAGTATATCATTGAGCATGGTCACAATTTTTCATTCAAATCAAATACAAATAGGATCAACAATAGGAGATCACCCAACACATCAATCTTAAAAAATCTTGATTTATTTATTTTTTTGACATTCATCCTCCAGCCTTCAAAGAGCGAGAGCTACCGCACTTACAGCAGGGCATTCAAATAGTCAACCAAGTCTTCCGCGCTGCACTAAAGATTTGGAAATATTCGCTTTCTCTTGTCATGTCTTCCGAGGTCTATGAAAGGACGAGCAATGCTCGTCTCACCCGTTCTTCAATGCCCAGTCCCTTCAATGACTCGGATTGCCGCACCAGTGTCAGCGCTGCAATCATCTTGTTCATCGAGATATTGCGCCTTTTTTGCCATTCATGGGGCACCGTGCACAAGAGAAACTGCGCAATTTCGGTATCTGACAATCCCCTCTTTTGAACACATCAACAATCCAACTTCAACTCTACGCACCACTCATATCGAACTCATCTCCCTCAGCTTCCTCAATTACGCGACGAATATGCACATTCGTGCATCCTATATCCTGACAGACCCCTCCGCCTGGTATTTCGTACTGGCACAATTGCGCCAATGCATCCAAGCCGTTCATCACAGTTGCTATTTTCAGTGTTGCAAGATCGGGCACAACTAGAGTAGAACATGCTGAGCCAGTATCAGGACTTGGTCGATCATTACGAATATCTCTTTGGGCACTGTCAGGGTCAGAAAACGACTGTGTAGGAAATATAGATGCCGAAAGCAAAGGATAGTTCAAAAGTGTAGACTGGTAAGGCACAAACGATTGGTCCGATTGATCCGGGTGAAACTGTAACAGTGGAGGTTCGGCCGGGTATTCGATGACGTTCTGCGATATGTGCAAGCGAGAGGAGCGCTAACGTCAGTGATCCACCAGCTAGCCAAAAAATATTGCCTGCGAGGATAGTAAGAGGTCAAATAAAAGAGAAACGCACATGCACCGGCCAAGTTGAGATATTATTGCCATCCAGCAAAGGGTTTAAATGATCCTCGACACTAGATTGAACCTATAAAAGACGTATCGGTGCATGCGCAGAAGATAACAGAGAACAAAACACTATGGTTAGAACTATCTGGGGGAAAGCTGCACATTGCAGCAGGACAGTGAAAAACTCCTTGCCAGCATCGTTGCTACCATTTATAAGCCATTCCAAATGTGTTATTCACGGCCAAGAGCAGAGACAGCGCAGCAAATCATTCGTCAGCCAAGTTCATCAGGATAATTAGTCAGAAGATCATTGGGTCGCAACACACCTTCAGGCTGAAGCTCCAGATGATCACGGGTCATGGATGAACGACTCGTGTCACCTGGAGAGACCCGTTGAAATTGTCGACCAGGAGGGTGAGGGCTCATGATTGGCAGGATAGCATCGTCGCTGATAGCGTGATTTTTGCAGTCTAGAGAAAGAGAATGTCAATATATGATGGGCATGTAAGAAAAAGGACGTACTGAATGAGGGGGTAGCCTCAACTTGATCTGAGGACTCTCTAGGATACCCAAACGTGTCTCCAGCACCTAGAGGAGTACTGAACTTGGCCAACTAGAGGGATTTAATAGCACCCACGAAAGCAAGGCCCAACTGACTCACCTGTTTGCGCTTCCTCTTTTCCTCAAATATTTCTATTTTTTCTCTGAGACTATTGATTTCAGACTGCAGCGCCGCAGGATCAGGCGATGGTGTGACAGTAACCGATCCTGCTTTGTGAGATGATTGCCTCAAGAGAAGACTGTTGCCTTGTTGGGAGCGGAGGTTAGATGCAATGTGAGATCGTCTGGAGTACTCGGATCTGTCACGATGTACTTCATCATCTTCGCTATCACTCAAGTCAATGACACATCGGCGCGTAGACCTAACCGAGGAAAAGTCCATTCCAGATCCCTCTGGCCGCCGAATCATATTGGAGGATTCGCCATTGGATGGGGAAAACCGATCCTCGACATCTACAAAATCAAATGCAACGGGTCGTTTAACATTCTTGCTGCGGTCCAGGCGGCTGAGAAAGAGTTCTGGCGAAGGCTGAACAGCGATAGATGAGGGCCTTATATTCTGTGCAGAGGGCGGTGGCGTTGGTTCCACGCTTTGGGAAGACGGTGATGTAACAAGACTGGATCGTTGGTGGCCGAGGCCAGGAATTTCATCTAGATCTGTAATATCGAAATTCCGAGGATGAGAATTTGATTGTCTCTTCGAAGGGACCTCAACCTGAACGAAGTAAGAAAAACTTGACGTAATCTTGAAGGGACGTTCAATTGACTGACCGATCCAATACTGCTCAAGAAACTGTCCACAATTTCGGTAGAAGCAGCCGGCAACATGTCTACATCGGGTTTCTCCATTTGAGTCGATAAGAAATTCGAATCC
>Ga0153987_1000082_pt1 | contig 32179 bp, 37 predicted proteins | sample TSNC071MetaG_FD_102279 | JGI IMG/M metagenome (GOLD analysis project Ga0153987, IMG submission 102279) | Attine ant fungus gardens microbial communities from North Carolina, USA - TSNC071 MetaG | ecosystem: Host-associated > Fungi > Mycelium > Unclassified | place: USA: North Carolina, William B...
GATCTAATCAGTGTCTGAAGAGAGATCAAGATTAATCTCTCTTGTTTCAAAGTCCCAGAGATAGTCAAGCCATGCCTGGTCTTCCATGAGCAACTCTGTAGAATCCAGAGTTTCCATAACACTTAGAGCCCCCAACAAACTCTGGTCACTTATGGATGACTTTAGACTGTTCTTAGGATCACTCAAAACCTTCTCAAACAATCTCCAAGGTTTTCTAAAGTATCTGCCCCAGAGCTGAGTCAAGAGAAGAACTTTCTTTGACATCATCTCCAAAGTCCCCAACAAGCTCTAACAACCTGAATCAACTTCAGAGTGTTTCTAAAGTCACTTGAGATATACCCTGACTACCTCCAAGGTTTTCTAATAATAGATTTTAGGGAGCATTGGAGCTTTCCCTGAGTCAGCTGATCAATTGATTGATGATTAAGGGCACTGGATACAATCAGTGAGCAGATGCTGTTATTAAGACCACCAGAGTATATTTACAAGAATGTTTTAGTATATAAGTACATTGTCCACCTCCAGAATCCTTATCCTGTTCTCTAAGGATTTTCCTAGAAGTAAGCCACTATATTTTGTATAGCAATTATAATAAACTAAGGATTTTCCTGGAGTCCTGATTTGTGTGCCCAGTTGCCCTTACAACTATCTAGTAGAGCTTTCACCATCACTCCCTCATATGTATTTACCTTCTCTAGTCCCACTTTTATCCATACTTCTTTTAGAGGTTGCAGTGTGTGCCTCACTTTTCTCTCTCCCTTAATGTCATCTGTAAGGACAACTGGGCACAAGACTTGGACTCCAGGAAAATCCTTAGTTTATTATAATTGCTGTACAAAATATAGTGGCTTACCTCCAGGAAAATCCTTAGAGAACAGGATAAGGATTCTGGAGGTGGACAATGTACTTATATACTAAAACATTCTTGTAAATATACTCCAGTAGTCTTAATAACAGCATCTGCTCACTGATTGTATCCAGTGCCCTTAATCATTAATCAATTGATCAGCTGACTTGGGAAAAGCTCCAATGCTCCCTAAAATCTATTATTAGAAAACCAGCTCACCTCAGGAGTCATCTATTAAGGTAAATGACTAAGGGAGTGAGTACATGCTACAAGTTTATATGTAAAAGTATCATTGTCTCTATTATAGATGAAAAAGGAAATCTACTTAATAGCCTAAAATTTGATCTGAGACATAGGAATAATATTAAAGGTTGCCATTGGCATTTAAAGTACTACAGTCCTGTCTGACAAGGAGTGCATATCTTATAGTTAAACTTAGATATATTCTGTAAAAGGTACATCCACAGTCATTAATCTACTAGTTGACTACTGAGATATATTCTGTAATGTTGATTCTCCTCTAGGCATCCTGAGACCTTCCCCTTACAAGATCCAGTTGCAAAGACCAAGCTGTAGCTATTTGGAAGTAGGAAGAAGTAAGCACATTCTCGTATGTTAGTCTATCTAATGGGATTGTAACTGCATTCTGATTGTAGAAAAAGGGGATGTAACAGAGATAGAAGAATGATGGTTGTGGATATGAAGAATAGAGCAATGCCAGAATGATATTATTATCCTGGTGCCACAGTTTATCTCAACACAAGCATGATATCAACATCATAACAAGGAGTTATGCACCTAAGACCTAGTTGCATGAACTGGATCTTAGACATACAAATGTACTACTTAAATACCCAAAATAAGTATATACAAATGTACAACAAAATTCAAGATGGCCCCAAGTATTCATGATGATACAGAAGTTGGGATGGCTACATGATCAAAAAAATGCAGAAAGAAGAAGAGTGATGGATCATATGTTGTGATATACAGGTTAGCAATCTCCAACAATACAGCAATGATTCAATGGAGTTGCCAGTGTTGTCAGGTGTTAGAAGGATGGAGAGCAGCAATAGCAGTGGAGACAAATGATAATGTAACGTTAGCTCAGTTCCTGGGCCGGAATGAAGCCAACTGCCCCTAAGTCAGCGATGACAAAGAGAACTCGATAAGAGTTCCCATTAGATTATGCCCTACTTAAATACAAGCAACTCTATTTACTGTCATTTGTACATCGGAGTTGATGTCAAGTCATAATCGTGCAATCTTATTGTTATCGCACTTTGGTTTTTAGAAAATAAAGAAAAGGAAAATAAAAGAAATATAAATAATGACTTAGCCGTTGTGGCTAGTCATATACCTGTAGGGGTGATTCATGACAGATGGCCCACTTACCAGTATATCCAACAGTTAATAGATAGAGTACCTATGAGAGGATCTCAAGTGAAGCAGAAAGCTGAGTGAGACAGCAGTAAGAGACAAAAAGGAGCTTTGCTTAGTAAGCAAGCTCCACCTGTGGATTGGGCAATATTACAAATATTACAATATGTATATAATTTAGTTTAACATCAGGGATGTTCAAAGCACTGTCAATGTTGTCTAAGGAATCAAGGGTTTCATAGGGATAGGCTTTTGAAGACGTGGCATGATATCTGGTTAATCCAACATATCCAAGAACGGGAAGTGAGTTGATTGGACTAGACAGTAAGTGTGACTTCATGTGACTTCATACTGGCCAGCGGCACAGTGAAAGCCTTGTTGAGGTAATCCCATTTACAAAACAATCAGCTCAGGCATCGTAAGAGCATGTAGACAGCTGAAGGGCAAGTATATCTTTTACATTTCCTGGGTCTTCGTCTAGTGATGAAGTCTAGTGTACACATAAAAACGTAGCCTTAGATAATCAGTTGACGTATACCAGCAGTAGTACCACATCAGTCATATTCCCTAAAAATAACACACTCTATGTTGATTAGCCGCTACGAGCGCAGTCGAACAGTAGTTGAACACTACTACAGCAGTTCTGATGGACAATAGTATTTGGATGATGAAAATCAGAATAACTAGCTGTCATCTGTCAAAAGACTTCCCCAAGTGGATAAACTAGTTCAGCCGGTGCTAGACAGTCAGGAATTTCATCACATAAAAACATCGTCTTGATCTTCAGTCTAAGCGATATGTCAAAGTACTCTCTCAGTATTGCGCGTCCCCTTTCTCTCCACGAGTGATACCGACAGAGTAGGAACTTGGGGTGGCCAGAAAAATGATTGCTTGGCACTACTTATGTTCTATGTTCCTATAACAATAGTGTAAATAAGATGTTTGCAATTGTGTTTTAATCTAGGGGTATCGTGAATAGGCATAATGTCATAATTTAATAATCAGCAGGGATATGTTTTAAATGGGTCATGACTTCTAGCTCAGCCACAAGTCCTTTTCATATCATACTTTAGCACAGAGTTTCTTCTCAATTGACAGTCTTGCCCCCCAAATTCCCAATGAACCAACGATGACGGTGCATCCAGAAAACAAAATCATAGCTTGGTAGGAGTGTGAGCTACTGTGGGTCAGCAGTGCACCTGCGGCTGGATTTCCAATAAGCGACCTATGGAGATATTTTCAGATAAGCCATTCATCTCATGATGATCGATAAAATTTGGAGGAGGTGAAAGATCTATGTAACAACTGGATACAATGATCGCCGCGGCCACGGCCTTGACGTAAGGATAGAAAAAATGACTTACGGTACAGATATAACACTATACAACATACCCATTCTAGTCCCCATCTGGTCCCTATCCGATATACGGGCAATTGAAGGCGTGAGCACAGAAATAAAGGCACCCGACAAGAATCCATAGACAGTGGAAAAGACCATGAGGCCAGCCAGGTTCCGCACATTTAACCACAAGATGAGTGTTGATAAACCAGAAAGGAATGCAGCAGGGGTGAGGAGGTTAAAGTGCCCGATAGTGTCGGAAATGTACGCTGGGGCAATCCGTCCAAGTATGCCACCTGCATTCATAACTGAGAGCAAGTAGAACGCCAGTTCCGGTGAGATCTTGAGATTTTTGGCAAATTCCACGACGTAAAAGAAGGGGATGTATAGGCCTGGTTGAGTTTAGAGCGAGCCTTGTCAGTCTCGTCAATGAAGTCGCGTACCAAGGGCTACAAAACTGCTTCCGAGGGCCAGAAGTGAAAACCGAGGATCTTTAAATGCTGCCAAGTCAATGTATGGACCTGGATTTCTATGCTTCCTGCAGGCAGGGTTGGCGTTATCCCCGATGATTTGGCGATTATTTGTCACTGTCAGAGTCGCCAGCGTACAGCAAACGCCGCTGATCAAAGCTGACACTCTAACCCCCCATGCAAATCCCAATTTTTCAAATAGGTCTTTAATGATGATTGGGAAAAGTACACCACCTGGGTACCAATTTGACTTCGCCTCCTCAACAAAGTAACAAAGATTTACTCACCTACACTCGACCCCGCTGCTGCAATACCTAAAGCCGTGGCGCGATATCGACAAAAATAGGTCGTGATACTAGCAAGCGCAGGGTAAAACCTGATCATGATCAATCTTCCATTTGCGCTTCAAGTTAAGTGGAGCTCACATAAGAGCTACCCCAAAACCGAAGAGGAGGCCCTGCGCAAGGATATACTGCCAATATGCAACCGAAATGCTCGTGAACACCAGACTCAGAGTAAAAAGTATACTCCCAGCGATCAGGAGTCCGGTTGGTCCATATGTATCAAAACAACGGCCAATCGGTGCACCCTACGAATCCAAATCAGTGCTTGAACTTGACAATTCAGACAAACTATGTTCACTGAGAGGAAGAAGACTAGAAGCTGCAGCGAGCCTATCCATGATATGGTGGACTGCGACCTTGACTTGAGTTGATGACTCGAATACCACGTTTGGAACGTGCCAAATGTATTCATTTGACCGAAGGTAACCAAGAGAGAGACAAAAGCGCCGAACACAGTTAAATACCCTTTTGTCCCTGGACGCTCCTCTCTACTCTGGACGTCGAGTGCCTCTTGTTTTAATCCCAGTTCAGCTTGTCTCTCTGCTACAGAGTTTGAGGGGGCGGCGGTACTCGAAACAACTGAAATTGATCCAATGGTGTTGGGCGTCGGATCTCTCTTCTCATCGTCATTCATTTGCACGGCTGCGTCGAAAAAGGGAGAAGAGCTGGAGGGGGAGGCGAGAAAGGCCTTTGTCAGGGTTCTCGTAGTTCTCGTAATGCCTTTTATATCGATCACATGTATCAATTTGGAATTTTAGAGTAAAAACTTGATCATGGAAAGAACCGCTGAAGTCGTAACAGAGCATTTTTCCGTGCCTTAAGGCATTGTCATAACTCGAGTGAGCCGAACACAGATTTTCTGATTACAGGATCAACCGAACATCACGGAATTGCGTGCCTTGGCCTCAATGTCTGGATAATGGTCTAAACTTAAAGCTGTACTTACTATGTGAAAGTTTCGGGGTGAGTATGATCGTAAAACTAACAGATGCCCACCGCGAGCGAAGTCAGCAAAGCCTCATGAAAGACTCCACAAGACGGAAAAATCGGCAGCGTACGGTAGCCATCGCGCGCGCATTTTTCACGATAATCGAGGATATTATTAATCAAGAACGGAAGAAGCGGATATATACACCATTTGGAGCCAAGGGGGGGCGGAACAATAAGCCGGCAGCAACCAGTCCTGCTCTGAAAGTATGAAGAGAAAATCAATTTTCTCTGGTAAATAACGGACTAAATTTATATATCGTTATAGACAATAGGTAGTGGTGCAATATCCTTTCAGTCGATACATTGACTTCTATCTGTTTACCCACTTCCTGTAGTTGGTAAACGTGAAGCTTTCAACACACGATAGCGTGCGATCGCTTTTTCCCGCTCCCGCTCCATCATTGTCCTCTGAGCCATTGACAAAATTCCTTCTCTTTGCGCACCAAAATTCACGCACTTGGTACCCCAAGGCATTTCCTTCATTTCTGGTGGCCTTTGTGCGATATCATTCAGTCGCCGTGGCGCCGACGATGATAACTGCGTAAACTCCTTCGGCCGTCCATAAGCATCATCTTCATTTGGATCCGTTGACTTCGAGCCTAGAGCCGCTGCCGCCACTGTAGGTAATTGACCTTGAAGTCTGCGGCCTGTAATTGATCTGGTCATTTGATTCCAGGCTGACTCTTTCTTCCTAGGCCCAGAGAATGTTTTACGCATTCTCCGTTCCACGACTTGAGACGATTGGATAGCAGATCGAACTGTTGGACGCATATCATCGTCAACCCTCCTATCACGTAGCAATAGTTGAGCCAATACTTTGACCAAAACGTAATGGATCGCACCTGTAGAAATGCTGTATCGATTCTCCTGGCTGAATCTTGGGCTGGGTGTCTTCTGTTCTTCGGCGTTTGTGTTTGACTTTGTCGTCATTGCCTTTTTTTTCCGAGTTTCGTTTCTTTCTGTAATCTTCTCTTATTTTCAGAGCATTGATGATTCGTGCTGCTGATTTCGGGATCTCCTCGCTGCTAATGGACTCTTTCCCTGGCGCAAGGTTAGAGCCTCTTTCATCAGGGTTACTCTAAGCGCTGGTCAGGATTTGGAAGGAAGGACGCACTGTCCCTTTCGTCTTTCTTCGCGGGCGCAACGCTTGACCTTTTTATGAGGCATGAGAAGAACTACTTGGAAGATCAATGTGTCTTCCACTTGGTCCAGCAAAGCAATGATCAAACATTACATCAGCTTCACACACTAGTACATCCTCAGGGGAAGGTAAAGGACATTTTCATCTGGGCCTTTGGCCCAACTTGATCCCACTGCTAATTCTGAATGTATTTGAGTTGTGTTGAAGTCAGTTCACCATGCTCCCTTCCTTCAACTTTCTGTGCACTAAATACTTGACTTCTTGACTTCACTCATTAATTTTCTAATCACTCAAGCACAGTAAAAACCAATCTCAAGTCCATTGTCACATACAAATACAATCTATAATCCAATACTATTGAATACTTCTTTATATACTAGATTCATGATAAGGAGATATTGGCAGTGATTAGGTGCTTGGAGGTGTGGAGGCACTATCTATGTTGAAGTATTGAGCTGATGTCATTATTGTTTGAGAAGGTTCTGAGGTTTTAGTTTTATATAGTTACAATTTGTAAGGATAACTTCAGCACTCGAAGTGACACAAGAACTGAAGTGTACATCATGCTACATAGTACTTTATATGTGGAACTAGTAGCTGTTAGTGTCCATACAGAATGTAGGATAGTGCCTAAGTATTAATATCATTAATGGCACTAATGAGAACAATAAGGGATGTGTCCAAAGAGACTTAGCACCAAAGATAGCATCGTTGCGAGTTTGTCAATCCAATACAATTTTGTTAAGTTTTTACTTACTGGTTTGCGACAGAATCAATATTCTTATTCCAAGGCAAACCATCCTCTGTTTTTCAACAATCTAGAAGGGGCTAAAACAAAGTTTGAGATCTAGATAGATTATGAGAACTTACAATACTTTATGTCTAGCCAAAAATTAAACTATAAACAGACTAGATGGGCATTGTACCTGTCTAGGTTTAATTTTTCCCTATAGCATGTGCCAAGGAAGAGCATAGGGAAGGTAGATAGGCTGAGCAGACAGCCAGACTGGCAGGAAGGAGAAGTAGAGAAGGATAAAAAAGGTGTTGGTAAAACCAGAGTATTGTTGGAAATTGGAATTCATGCAAGCCTGCATGATACATGTGATTCCTTATGTTTTACATTCTTATTGTTTTAACTAGGTATATAAGTATAGTGATACCTAAGCTGGGCTGCCTAAACATCACACTCAATGTTGGAGTTAACAAGGAGAACTCATTAGAGTTCTTATTAGATTACTCTCTACTTATATACAAACATTTCTATTTACTGTTGTTTGTACATACAAATCATGGTTGTATCACCATCGAGTCATTTTTCCTCATGCTCAGTCTTGTCTTGACCTACTGAGCATGTCTTGACCTATATTTAGTTTTGTGGAAAATCAATGAAATGAAAATGAAAATAATATAAATATTGACTTAGCTGTGGTGGCTAGTCAATGGCTCAAAGTGGCAATTTATAACAATAGGTAGAATAATTAGTTTGTATTTGTTATCTATTTTGTTGGAATTTGGAATTTATACAAGTCTGCATAATGCATGTGATTCTTTGTATTTCACATTTTATTGTTTTTATTGTTCTAACTAGGTATATAAGTATGAATAGTTAGTTTGTATTCACTATCTATTTGTACCCTCTCCTCATCATATTTCAACAGAAACAGATTCTGCCCAGCTTGGTGGATAGTCATCAATTCCTAAGTTAATGGAGTCCCACCAAATCAGGGCCACCATAATTTGCTTGACCATTATATTGTGCTGCCAGCATGTCTGCTGCTAAGTTGCTGATCCAATAATGTATTCAAGTATAAGACTTAGTTTGTTGTGATGACACCTTAAGCCCAACTCTTAGTGGTAGTACCAAGAGAACTCAATAGAGTTCCTACTCAATTAATGTCTACTACTTATACAGATTGCACTTGGTCTGTGCATGTTATAAATCACCATCTCGAGCTATTGACTAGCTACCATAGCTAAGTTAATATTTATTTTCCTTTATCTTTTCTTTTCTCTTTATTATATAAGCATGGAGGGAGCAATGGCTCAGGCATCAATCGATCAATACAAATGTATGTACACATATAAATAGTATAAGTAATAGTACAATTGATCAGGAACTCTTAATGAGTTCTCTTTGTCAACTCTAATAAAGAAGATGCTTTGAGTCTTCACAACCTTAAGATACTATAGTATGCTGTTCTGACTAAGTATCTCTTGCAGGTACTCTATGACTTGTCTATTGATCCCATCTTATCTCCCATCACTCCTTATCAGATTGTGGAGAATCTATCCTACAATTCAAGGTATAGGTCAACCAACCCATCCTCAATGTCCAAGTCCAAGTCATCCACCACCACTTCTACTATCCTAGGCATTTCCTCTTGATCTGAGTATAAGTCATATAGTTTCTCAATTATATTGTGTGTTCATGGCACCAAGTGTTAGGCAATCTGGCCAGTGAGCAGCCATCAGGTGCCCAGAAGAGACTTAGAGAGAGGAACTTAGGAACAGGGGGGTGCCACCTGTCATATCAGCTAATTCCAGTGACTAGAATTAAGCCAACTGTCCCCTTTATCAGCGATTGACAAAGAGAACTCGATAAGAGTTCTCGCTGTATTGTGCCCTACTTAAATACAAAACTATCTATTTACTGATGTTTGTCCATGTGTGTGATCATTGCATCAGTATTGAGTCATCTTGTTGTTAGGCTGCAACTCTTTTATAAAATAAATGAAAATGAAATATAAAAGAAAAATAAATAATGACTTAGCCATTGTGGCTGGTCAAATACCTGAAGGGGTGATTCATGACACCACCCATTGGCCAGGGAAGGTTAACAAGAACTCAACAGAGTTCTTCTAGTATTCTCTAACTACTTATACAAGATCTACTAGGCATCCACATATATCTAAGGTACTATAATTGTCCTAAGTTCCCAAGATCTGTCTACTGTAAGTCCATCTGTTATTATGCATAAGGCTCCATTAGGGAACTATTTCCATATTATTCCTTGACTCTTGACATCCCCAGGATGTCACTACATACTTCTACAACTGTCCATCAATGACAGCCACTGACTGGCTATAACAGGGGGCCTCAGGCCATATCATAACACCAAGTTGCTTGTTGAAGCACAAAAGAAGGGTACACAGCCTATAAACCTACAGATAAAAGTTCTCCAGAATAGAGGCAGAGAGATTAGATTAACTGTTGAAAGGGGGGGAAAGGACCTACTTGTAAAGCCTAAGATAACTGGGATGGTACTTAGACTTACTCAAGGTGGTGGTACCAAGAGAACTTGATAGAGTTCCTACTTGATTTTGCTCAGCTACTTATACTACAGTACATGGTCTATGCACTACTTTCCCACAGGTACTCTAGTGACTCATCAAGTGATCCTATTGATCTCTTATCTTATCTATGTGTAACTTATTTTACAATTTGAGGTATAGGTTAGCTGGTCTGTTCTCTATGTCTGAGTTAAAGTCTAGTCCATTACTGTAAGGATCTGTCAGCATAGTGCCCCAAGGTTCCACTCAATGTCAAAGTAGACAAGGAGAACTCATTAGAGTTCTCATAGGATTGTGCCCTACTTATAAACAAACAGATCTATTTACTGTCATTTGTACATATATGTGCTCATTGTCCCACAATTGAGTCATTTTCCTTGTGCTTGGCCTTGTCTTGCTTCTATTATTAGATTTGAGAAAAGAAAAGAAATATTGACTTAGCCATGGTGGCTAGTCAATGGATTGATAAAAGAAAAGAAAAAGAATATTAAATATTGACTTAGCTGTGATAGCTAGTCAATGGCTCAAAGTGGTAGTTTATGACAATTACCTACTATTTCTACAATCTTCAAGATGTCTTTCTCATCTGAGTACATGTTGTACAACTCCTCAATTGGGTCAAGTGATTCATAACACTACTGTTAGTTTGAGCTATACTAGAGGCACAATGTCAGGTGTTAATTGTATACTAATGAATTTGAGAAGAGATAATTCAAGAAAGGAGAAGGGAATTCAAAAGGGTATATGATTATATAGCTTTATAAAGTAATGGTTATATAGCCAAATGATGAAAATCTCAATCTAGATCCATGTTGCAAGATGCTCCAAAGGATATCAACCTTTATACACCCTGAGCTACTCCCCTAGAACAGCTGGTTAATGGACCAACTCATGGGCACCATCATACTCAAATGTCTCCCCATCTGCACTCCTACACTGAACCTTACAGATGTAATATGATCTAGCATTCACACTGAGCCAGACTTTTCTAGCCTACCAACCTTTTTGTATTATGAGACAGCTTCTCAACCAAACATTTCACTAGCCTTTAAAGGCCTTCTCAACCAAATCAGACATTACAATGGACTAGGAAAGCTATTTATAGAATTATGTCATATTATGTAACCATGGAACATTCTAGAAGGTCATGTGAGCACAGGAGATAGGTGCACAGACCAGGTAATATTTGTATAAGTACTAGGGCAAATGCAACAGATGTAAGGCTTGATGTCATAAGATAACTTGACCCCATAGAAGAACTGTACAATATGTATTTGAAGGAAGAGGATACCCCAAGGATAGTAGAAGTGGTGGCAAATGATAGACTGGACTTTGACTTGGATATTGAAAATAGGCCAGCTGACCCATACCTCAAATTGTAGACTAAGTTCTCCATGGACTGATTAGATAAAGATAAGGGATTGATGGGATCACTTGATGAGTCACTAGAGTACCCATGGGAAAGTAGTGCACAGACCATGTACTGTAGCATAAGTAGCTGAACACAATTGAGTAGAGACTTTATTGAGTTCTCTTGGTACCACAACGTTGAATAAGGTCTAAGCACCACCCTGGCTACCTTTGACCTTTACACTTGACTTATTGAGATGACTTAGATCCAACTCTCAGTGGTGGTACCAAGAGAACTTAATAGAGTTCCCACTTGGTTAATGTCAGCTACTTATATGTTAGATGAAGTCATGAAGAGCTTAAACCTAACCCCAGGTGGAGTGTCAGGAAGAACTTGATAAAGTTCTTTGTTGTATTTGACTGGTACTTATACAAATCCTACTTGGTCTGTGCACCTATCTCCTGTGCTCACATGACCTTCTAGAATGTTCTATGGTTACATAAGCTGACATAATTCTATAAATAGTTTCCCTAGTCCATTGTAATGTCTGATTTGATTGAGAAGGCCTTTGAAGGCCAGCAAAATGTTTGGTTTGGAAGGCATCTCATAACATTATACTGTTACACCTAGTCTGTGCACTATGCTGACTAACTATTCCCACAGGTAGCTACTGTAACTTGTCTGTTGATCCCTTGATCTTATCTATCTGAATCATAGAGGATCTAATCTACAATCTGAGATACAAGTCTGCCAGCCCATCCTCTAAGTCCAAGTCAAAACCAACTCTGTCATCTATTACCTCTACTATTCTTGGGGTGTTCTCTTCCTCCAAGTACATATTGTATATTTCATTGATAGGGTCAAGCTGGTTCATGACAACAAGGAACTCTATTGAGTTCTTTCTGACTCTCCACCTAGGGGTTGGCTTAAGTTCTTCATGACTTTGTCCTAACACATTTGTAGAGATTGCATTATAATTGAGTCATTGTCATCTTACCTTCTTATGTCATCCAAAAAATAAATGACAAGGAAATAGAAAAGAATATAAATAATGACTTAGTTGTGGTGACTAGTCAATTGTCCAAAGAGGCAGTTCATGACAGCCAGAGATATATTTTGGTTCTAGGGCATCTCATAACAGACTCCTTTCTTTCTCTCTTCCTCAGTAGTGGACTTGTCTCTGTTCTCCAATTCTCTTATCTCTGGACCTTAGAGTATTACTATCCTCTCCACTCTCTGAGCCTCTCTCAACTCTGGACCTTGGAGTACTATTTTTTTTCTCTTTCTTTGAAATATCTTTTATTTATTTTCTCTCTATGCTACTCCAGCATTCCATAACATCTCTAGTGGACTTCGAGTGTTATTCCAAAAGTATATCTTAATCTAAGAGTAAAGTATACTTATTTTATCCTAAGTATAAGAGTATGTTTTACCCTTAGAACTAGTTTTCCTTTTTCCTTAGTTGTCTACTCTACTAGGAGATGTCTGAGATTACACTTTTAAGGTCAAAATAGATCATAGATACAGAACTTACTTATTTAGGAGGTCTTGGGAGGAACTATGCCCCCTGAAGTCATATCCCATCCCAGGTCTTCGTATGACCAACCGGTTAAGGTACCTTCAGAAGTATGATATGGGAACAAAGACTTATGCATGCCCGGTTCCTTGTGTATCTTATCAATTGATTCGACGTCCTCCTGAGTGAGGTTAAGGAGCTACAAGCAGATCAGAACCATAGCCAAAGGAATAGAGATCAAGATCATATTACTGTGAGGTTATCCTTCAGCCTTTGTTCGTTCTCGCTCTTTGGAATGACAGCCGTTTCCCTTTGTATACCCCAACTGAGGATGACCTGAGCAGGTGTGGCACCATACTTCAAAGCAATTTTTTTGACTTCTTCGTGCTGGGAGAAGGTCGATGAACGACCTGGAATTCCTTGTTGTCAGCTGAAAGTAATGATCCGATGGGCAACACACCAAGCGGTGAATATGCGACAATCAAAATTCCCTTCTCCTCACAATACTTTATCAAATCTTCTTGTGGCAGACATGGATGTACTTCAACCTGATTGACCGCGGGCACAACCTTGACATGGGGGAGCAAGATCTCCAAAGTTTTGATAGAAAAATTGGATACACCGATAGACTTTACTTTCCCCGTTTCGAGCAATTTCTCCATTTCCTTGTATGTCTCGATGAATGTCGGTGATTCATCTGGCCTGCGTACGCGAAGAAAGTTTGTGTTTCCAACTGGTTTTGACTCATCTATATGATCAAAACAAAATGAAACTGCACCGAGGATTTGAATAGAAAGACAGACCTGCAATAGCCGCCTGAGGCCAATGCATTAGATACAAATCGATATACTCGCAGTCTAGTTCTGCGAGTGACTGTTCAAAAGCTTCACGAACACGATGATGGTCTACATTCCTAGAAAATTTGGAGCTGAGCACTCGCACGTAAGGGAAAGAGATGAACATACGCAAGTTTGGTCGTGATATATAATTGATTCCTTGCGATCCCAGATGCTCGGATAGCTTGACCAACTTGTTTCTCATTTCCTATATCATATAGTGATTTTGATTAGGGGAATGACATGGAAATTCTCAAGGCTAACCATAACCTGTGGCCTAAGACATTGCAATAGTTGTCAATTCCCGATCAGATAAGAGCTCTAGCCAAGTTTCCTACAGTGTCGAAATGTGTGTAGCCAACCTTGAAGGTATCAGAACATAGACTGATCAGAACCGTGTCTCAGGCGTACTTTGAGAGCCTTCTCAATCATATCATTGACACGCTGACCCCCGACATCATCTCCCATAAAGCATCTGCTCTTCGGCCACTTAATCAAGGATCTCAACAATAAAATTGTACGCTTACCCCAAGCCTATAGATGGAATTATTGAGCCATCATTGAGGGTATAATCAGGTATTTTGTTCAGCATCTTGGATGATGAGGGAGGAGATATAGGTATACTCCGTTACGAAGGCCGTGACACCTACCAAACGTCCTTGACAAAAACTTTGAAGTAAGTCTTCCAACAATATTGTGCACCCTACATTTAGATCTGCTTTTTACCCACAGAGCTGAGGGAACTCGACATACCACTATCCATGACAATTCTCAATTCCTTTGTCAGCCAAGCCTACTAGCTCAGAAAAACTTCAAGAACTGCTATGCATAAAGAAAAAGGAGCAAGGCATTGATAGACGCATCCTTCCTATCATTGTGCTGCAAACCTATCTTGTATGCTCAACATGAAGGATATTGGGGTGAATGAGATCGCCAATATCATCAAGACACATCAAACGACAGGGAAAGGCTTGGGTGATAAGTTGACTCTACTCCGTGGTGAATTTGATAGGATAGAATCAGAGGTCATCTTGACACAAGGATTTCTTACGGATCATGTGGAAAAGCAAGAACTCCGTAAAAAAGTTCAATAAGTATTACCGCAGAGAATCAATCAAGTGTCCTGGCGTGCTATATACGACATCCGAGTGGACCTACATACCAAGAAAGTCCCGGTTGAGTGACATTACAAGGCATTCATTGCTCAGAAATATGGTTTGTTATTTCAGGTGCTGAAACACGTGTTCAATGCAGGATTGGAAAGATGTTGAATTAATGCTTGGTCATTTGGCATCGACGTTCCCCACCTGTTTCCGTGGACAATTTGAGTCTCTGTCCTTCTTACGCCAGCTCCTCATATTACCAGGTAGTGGCCAGATGCGCGAAAATGACACAAGCATTTCTCGTGCGCGCGTGGAGACCAATGGCCCATCCGGAAACTAGCCCAGTGCCTCCGCACATTGTCACAGCGACTTTTGTTGTTCCTGGGAGATTCCATTGGATGACAGTACCCACAGTATGGCAATTGTCAAATTGAACTCATGTGTGAAGATGTTCTGGCTCACCATTCCTAAACGGGAAGCAAAAATTCATATGAGTATTATTTTTTCTCTAAAACATCTCATCGTTCCTGTTTCAGATCAAAATGGTGATCTGTTTTCCCTAAACAAATAGGCAAAAATCAAGAATCCTTCCAGTCATGCGTTGCTTGGCGGAAATGTGAGTATTGATGTGAGTGGAGGTTCCATTGCAGTTACCATACCACTTGCTCTCAATCCTGAAGAAACCTCCGACGTGCTAGCCCTATGAGTCATCCATCGAACTCATCATCCAGCTTTGGTCCTGCATTGCGAATCATGTACCATCCTTGAAGCAAAGAGACGACACGCACTGGGTTCTACAGCGAAACAACCCACACATAATCAGCGTATCACAGTATTCAGTTCATAGACATGCTTCAACGACGGTTCGTGGGTAACCGACCGATTTCCTCTCTCAAACGGCTCTTCTATCGCCGCCCATCCCTTGTCGACGTTCTCAAGCAGACGGCTTCCGCGTTGGTCAAGACGCCCAATTTCCACTGATGTTTCCGCTCAGTGGAATGATGCAAATGAGTCTGATGCCAATGCTGAATTGCTCGACAAGGACGGGATATTTGTGCTGGCCCAACGCAGATAAAAAATGATCTTTCGCTACATTACGAAAAGACTTATCCACCCCACACCTCGATTCCAAGACTCTAACAAATTGTATAATAATTGGACATGATTGTGACGACCATGAGTTGAGCATAATAAATTGAAATGCTTACATATGCCGCCTGCTCATGACGTCACTACAAGAGCAAAAATAGCAATTTCCTCCATCCAGCCTGAGAGCCTCATGCAGATGTTCCGATACTTTTTACCAGACAAGTGTCATTCCATATTTGTCCTGGGTCATTTTTCCAATGTCATTTCGCGCGAGGTGAAAAAAACACTGGCAACAGTACACAAGCTTGTGATTAAATAGTGTTACAATTATTGAACTCGAACCATTCATTAGAGGTTGCATTGAATGGATGACATTGATTAGTAATATATCATAGGAGAGGACGTGGCTATCACCAGTTCACTATCGCTCGATCAAAAATCCGTCATTAAGTATGTTGACTTTATATCTGTTTCCACAATACCTCGCAGTTTGCGTCGTTGTCTACCCGGAACACACCACCTACGTCAGTCACAACCGTCCTATCAAAGTTACACACAAAGACAATCCTAGAAACCGAGGGTGTATAAAGTCTCATTTCACCTGCCAGTGCGCGGAACGCCGGTGGGGAAGAAGGGGCTGGAACCCAGTCCGAAACTTCGACTTCAACACATTGTATCCGGGGAAGTCGCATCAAGAGTCCATAAAATTGCAGACGCTATGTGACCAGGGAGTTAGCCAGGTCAGAAGCTTCGGTAAATGATAACAGCAATCACCGCTCACCTGTCTTCCTGAAATAGGCAATACAAGTGTGCCAAGGTACCTCAGCTCCAAAGAAGTGACTCTCGAAGCCACAATTGAAGTCAAGAGTTCCATTGAGAAGACGGTCGTATATCTCGAGTCTGCAATGTCCAAAGCACGCAATGGGCACGTTGATCGACGAATTCTCGTCAGGAACTGCGTCATTTCAGCTCGTTTCTCATCTAATTTCGTACGGGAGAAACATGTTTTCAAGCACATAAGTGGCCTCCCGGGAGTGATAGCCATAGCAGCTTCTGCAAACGTGCACTCAAGTGTGGAAAGGCGGGGAAATGCGGCGGAAGAAAGTGAATGGGGAAGACGGGGAAGACTTTCGGCGTTCTTTTCGGTAATAGTGGTGGCGTCCAGGTTCTTGGTATCAAGATAGTCCAGAATGTATAGGTCAATCAAGTCAGTTTGTCTGTTGAGAAAAGAAATAAGGTGGCTGTCCCAGCTGAGGTCGCAATGAAAAACTCTGAGTTGAAAAGTGCACTTGCTCAACATCCAAGCAACGTTTGCATTAGCACTATCGGCAACGTGTATGCTGAGGTATCGGAGGTTGATCATATTCTCCAAAGCGTGTGCAATACAGCTCCAAAAGTTGTGTGGAAACTCCTGGGCAGAATCAGAGCCTCTTTCGCTGTTGGAACTATCTGCTGAGGTGACTTCTTCGTCCATCGTGTAAAGTGTCAACGCATCCACAAATGCAGAAATTCGTGGGGTACTGGAAAGCGTACGGCACAGGAGAAGAGTTTTTGGGACATCACGCATTTGAAGGGTGCCGTACAAAGCACGTTCGGCAAATACACGGAAGCTTTGGTTAACCTGACACAATCTGGAGAGATCACCCTGGCTCTCGGTTTCGCTCACAACTTTGTGACACATCTCCAGTGTCATTGCCATAGACCTTCGAGCATAGCCTACACTGCACATAAGGTTGAGTGAGTCCATTTACTCGAGATTTTGAATATGTACCTCTTCTGCCCTGTACTCTTCGTGAGGTGAGTACTACTTGTCGCCGTTGTTGATGTTTCTTGGGGGACGGAACTAGATGAACGCCCTGTAGCAGACATCAGAGCACCTACACAGTGACTCCTGAGGCTGGCCGAGAACGGCGAATGTGGCTGTCAACTTGCGGCAGACGATACTTCAATTAAAGAGAGGACCGTAAAGGATCGAGGACAGATAGATTGCTTCCATCGGTGGTTATCAATGTATCCACTGGTGAATCGTGGAAATCTTGGCGAGAGGCTGATCTTCGGTCATCGAAGTAATCCGCTCTCAGCATTGCTTTAGCTGTGGTTGTTCAAATAACCCTCCCACGGGCAATGACTTTGTGCCTTGAATACCAAAACAATACCCTCACTGCTTGATAACCCACGTGGCAGCCACGCACAGTTTCCCGACTCGTGGTGTTCCTTTGTTCAGAGTCCCAAAAAGCAATGCCAATTGCTCAATTGAGCTAACTAGCAGTTGGGATGATGACAACCCAAATTCGAATTGTTGGCAACCCTCGACACCTTTCAACCAAAAAAACTGTGTTAGGTCATCTTTACCGATTAATCTCTGAATTGACAATGAGAAAGGACTCCCGTGGCTTCAAATGTACAAGTTCCACAATACCGCATTATGGGAGACAGACAAAGTAGGTCGATTCTGAGTTTTCGATTTGTTTCTCGGATAAAAACCAGTGTTTGAAGCCATTTAAATAATACTATCAATTTTCCCAGGTCAAAAGCACAGCTAGCCCACATATGAAAAAAATTTGAGGCCGATCATCGTAGAATATACTTGCTCCGAAATTCATCACAATCTCAGGCCCGTGTCTCTTTAAAGCTTCTGCATATGGCCGGATATTCCCAAGTCATACATCCGTCCATTCGAGCTGTTTTCTCAAGAAGTCCAGACAAGATCAACATTTTGAGCAATCATGAGGGAGTGAGATGTTGTCAGTGGGAATCCAAAGATAAACAAAGACGGTAAACCACATTGCCAGGGATTGGGGAGCTAGGACACAGAGGCGGGGCAGAATTTGATCTTCCAAAGTCAGTTTTCAAAACCAGCCGATGTGAGCTCGAGGGTTATATCGTTTCATCATCAAGTCCAAGAAGTCATCTATAAGCGACTGTTGTTACAACAAAAGGCTGAACTGTAAACCAGCCAAAGTCGTTAAAAATGTAGTGGCGCACTCACACATGAAAACTTAAACTTTAGAAGAAAGCATCCTGAAGTTCAACACGTATATAAAAGCTACTCCAATTTTTCAAGCTCATATAAACGTGACAAGACCACGTCTTTATTTGTTTCTTCGATTTCACCAGCCAAAAAAATTTCATCCAGGATAGCATATACCTACAAAAGGTGAACAAAAACGCTGAGCAATTTCTTTATAATATCACCTTGTAAAAATTGAAGACAAGATCTAACTCGCATACGTTGTTAAAGAAAGAGTCTTTTTTTCAAAAATTCAAATGAGTCACTTTTCCGATACGACAGCAGGGATAAGAGAGGGGGGGGGGACGTACCAAGAACTTCAACAAAAAAATGAATTGCTTCGAGATAAGCCAACTCATTATCATTAGCATCTACACAGATGCAAAAGAACAATCCAGCATATCGCCGATATACGATTTTATAATTGCGAAACTGATTTTTTCAAGAGAAAAAGAAATATCAAAAAAGGGAAAAGATGAACACGGAGGATGGAACGTTTAGAATGACAGAAAATATTCAATTGTTTTCGCAGAGAAAGAAGATGAAAATCCAGACCTCAACAAAGTTCGATTGATATTTTTGATCTCTAGGCGCTACAAGGCGATGCACTTCACCACGCAATCTCACCTGGTGAAATCAAAAAATCAGTTGTTTGGATATGCCCAAATATGAATCCTTTCGAATTTCTTTTTTACCTTCTCATCATCGTCATAAGGAACATACCACTTGGACAGACGAGTTTTCCCTTGTCTGTTCTAAAAGATCAGCATCAAATGAGTCAGAGATTCTCATATGGTGATGAAACAGCGTTCTCACTTGCACCAATATAAACCTGATCATAGTCGTTCGAAAACACAGCAGAAACAGAACAGAGATCAACAGAGAACAGCCTTCATTGTATTTGTCAAACTCACGAGAACTAAACAAATTACGGATGACATTTACATAAATAATCTCGACTAAAATAAACTGTTACATGGCAAGTATGCAGCAGTCCGATTGTTTTATACAAGACAAACAATGACAAAGTGAAAAAACATAGAACAACATACCATGAGATAAGGAGCAATATGGAGAAGCAAATTCCAGCTGTCACAAAAGGCACTCCCACCCCTTTCATTCTCCGGCAAACAATCTAACAATCATATACGTCGTTGATCCCAAAAATCTCACAACTGAGGGGAGGAAGAGAAGTCAACATCCATTTAGAAGAGGTATAACTCATCACTCACAAGCAAGTCCAGCAACAGAAAATAACAAAAATGCCATATACCCATTTACAGCCCTGTTCGCAGTTCCATTATCATTTGTAGTCGTAATTATAGCAGCTAACAATGCGTTGCTCAACGTCCACGCCAACAGCACACTATACATAGAGTATTAACACTTCGGAACACGGAGCGAAAAGCCAAGAACCCACTTTGTCCTAAAAGATCTATAATAATCCTCCTGCATCGTCTTCTCATCAGATTTACTCTCCGCTTTCGGTGGTTTTGTACTCAAAACATGTAACGCATCTTCGTACAACGCATTAATATCCTTCTCGCTCGTCGGAACATCCACCTCAACTTCCTTCTTATCGCCTGATGTTTTGACGACGCCTAAATCGGAAGAAACTTTATTATCGCCTTTAGTTCCCCAAGAAATATCATGGACATTTGCAAACTGTAGTGTTGTGAATTATGATCTAATAATAGAGAAGCAGGAAGACGTACAGCATAGACATTAAGTACAGCGATGTACGAGGGCGCCATGAACAAGTATTGAATAAACGAGGTCACCATATGCCACGGCTCAAACTAGATATCGGTCAGCAACATGAAAAATGAACAATAAGCATACTCACAAAAACCAATGAAGCAAGTATGTACAAACCCAACGTCGCTAACAACGAAAGCACAATATTCCTGAAAATTGGTTTCGTAAACACCTCCCCAAATGACAACGGTCCATCTTCCGCCACCGCTTCTACCCCTTTGAATGCCAACAAAAACGCCGCCACCTACACAAAAAACCATGAGGATCACGACTGCACACCATGTTCCAACGCACCGTCATATAGATAGTAATAATCCCAAATCCAATAATTGCCATTGTATAACCCCACTTACTCCCCTGCGGTCGATTCCCAAGACTCAGAATAAAACACATGATCAACAACCCAAGATAGAAATAATCTATCACCCGATCAAAAACTGCCATCGCTCTTGAGGCAGTATTAGGATGATCGGGATCCGCAAGCATCGACACCATTGCTGACGAGAGGATAGAAAATGCGATGTAATAGTTGGCCTGAATGCGATTAATGTGAGCAAACGGAGAGGAGGAGGGAACATACCAAGGCGAACCACGAAAATACCAGATTAAACAGCTGATATACCATTTCCACATGTATCCAAAACTTGCGCATCCAACTATGTGACGATCGATATATATAATAGAAATGGAAGGTACTGTGTATCGCAGCGAAAAACGATCCGTTTAACCATCGACGACGTTGGGAAATGAGTTCTGGGACCTATAAAAACATGATAAAAGCCGATTCTTATTAATGTGACAACATACTTGATCTGGAACGTCAGTTATGGCATATGATGATTTGACATAATGTAAAATCCATGATCCACCACGCTTGGATACAAGCTCCCAACATAGAATCTGACCATTAAATTAGAAACGCATTACAAAAAAGAAAATCTACTCACCCGATCTTCAGCAAGGTACATATTAGCAGTGAAAATATCTGCTCCTGAACCATGCTGTGCTGCACATGAGTTAAATTCCTTCCTTTCACTGAAGTGGTAATCACCATCTTTTCACCCAGAAAATACTTCTGTAATGGGCCTTCTCCCATTGAATCATTCTGAAGAGCAATATACCTATATGCACTGAATGCGCCAGGTAACACAGTGATATACCCAAACACCGATTCACTAGCCAATATTCTCATCAGCACTGATGTGATCACTCAAACCACTCACAGGGGTTTATCCAAGATATTACTCATCTTATACTCAAAGTTCTGTGCCGCAACCAATGGATTCAACAAATTCCTCAAGTACTTGCCCTTCAACGCCACAATCTCGCCACAAGCGCCTCCCACATTGGAATTGATATCAAAAGCCTTCCATAAATGATAGATGGACGTTGAACCTGGTTCTGTGCCTACATCGAGTAGGACACAGACGTTGGGCTGAAGGATGGGGCCGAAGGCGTTGAAAAACCAACGGTGAGAATTGATTTTCTTTTGATTTTTTTCTTTGAGACAGAAGATGACTTGGATGGGGACTACACCGCGAGAGGCATCTTCTATTTTCATTGAAGGTGTTATGGATACTGATGTAGGAATGAATGAGGACTTCAGGAAGGGAGATCGGATAGACAGACCTTGGGTGGTGTATTCGTAGATGTGTGCCGTGACTGGTTTATCATCAATCTGATTCTTTAAAGAAGAGTGAAGATGACAGGTGTATCAGCGGTATGTTTTTGGCGCACCTTAGCCACACCTTCTTGATAGGCCCCCATCGCAGCAATAACACTCAATGTTCTTGCATTGATCTTGGACCGTCCGTCGCTCACAATACAAACAACAACTTTCTTCCATCCTTCCTTGCCCCACGTCTTACTGCGGTCCCTTTTACACAAATGAGCGATATTCTTAACAACGCCATGAAATGTCCTCGTAAACAGCTCTTCATCTTCATTGTACATGGTCATAACAATGAAAAGCTCGGTCCGACGGGGAGGATCATACAATACTTGGCGTAAAGTAAACCCAGCGTCTTTGAAATCGTTGGGGTCACACGTGGCTGCTGAGTATCGCATATGTGTAAATTCACGGTCATTTTGATTGTTACAACGTTCAAGGAGTTTTTGTGGGACGGGATTGTCGAGAACGAAGTTTCCGTGAAAGAGTCTGTCAAAAGAATAGTGAGTGGTGTGCGTTTCTCAGGTAGAACTAAGACCACTAACTCTACTCTCTTAATTGTCTTGTAACGCCGAGGAACACGCTGTGGAATTCGTCCGTACCGGATATTACTCCCTGGCCCTTCCTCGTCGCTGTGGTCGTCTGGTAGAGGTTGATTTAGCATCTGGAAAGAGCTGCGAGAAGGATCGCGAGTCAGCAAGGGTATATCATGATCTAAGTCGCCTTGAGACTGGTAACGAGCATTATTGAAAGGCGGAATGTCTGCCTGGAACGGCGAGGGAGCCTGCATGGGTGCTGCGCCGTAGTAAGAGTGAGGGGGATTGAATGGGTCTTCGAGCCGGGAATATGGGGCAAATCCATCGTTATAGTGTCGGCGCTGGGCCTCGTCGGCCTGGCATAGTCAATCCTTGTCATTTGAGCAGAAAACAAATGTACCTCTGGCAAATACGACATGGTGAATAACAACAAGCTTTGTTCTTATGTAAGCCAAATATATTATCTGGAACTGCTATTTAAGGGAATCTTGACTACAAAGATTGGCGGATCTAGAATATCTTTAGATTGTATGAAAGCATGAAGGTGTTAGCATTATATTGCACCGACAATTGGCCAGATAGACCAACTCAATAGGAAACCATCCATTGGTCGAGCCCCGTATATTAAATTTGTATTGATTTTTTGATTTTTTAAGAAAATCATCCATGGTCCAGTTGCCAGGACAACCTATGTGATCAGAAAACCAGCCACTTCACTGTCCAATTTGATTGACTCTTTGATCAACTCCATGAGAATAGATATATAAATATACTATCGCTATGGGGAGATCATGATGCATTGGTACAAGTCAACGTAGGCTGATGAAGATGAACATTCAAGACAAATGTATTATGAGTTGTTGTCTTAACTGCCATGTTTGAAATGAATCGACAAGGGACTATTACTGCCAATGCATTTCTAAGCAACCTTATTGATGAAGGTTTCAGTCTACACCAGGGACTTGCCATTGAGACGATAAGCAGTTGCAATCGGATGCACGTGTATATTTAATCGCAGGTGTTTTTACAATGTTCTTGAAATGTTGAAAAATACAACTTCTGAATATTTGGTTACGCTTGCCAAGGTCGTCATTGATGGCAAGTAATGGTTAAGTAATGGCTTCTCCAGCCTCTGGAGTGCATTATGGAGAAAATAAGAACTCAGTCAGAGAGAAAGTGAATTGATCAATTGCCAATGCAGAAGATTTAGGATAATGGATCTAGTACTTGATCACAACCTCTGGTATCTCAACCTGGTCTTGCAGCACATAGGTCAAGTTGTAATAACTTAACCCCTTCACCATTCCCTCTCCATATCTCAAGACTCTCTCTGCATCCCTGATCACCCTATTGCCCGAAAACACCAGCTGCAACCCAGGTAAATCCTCAACTCCACCTTCACCAAAATTAGAAGGAAGAATGTGACCAGGGATCCCAGAGATCAGAAAAGTCATCATTTTGGAGGATGTCGCAGAATCTGGAAAAGCCCGTGAAGGCACATAGGATAAGGTCAAGTTGTGTGGCGAGGCCCGAGCGGATATACTACTTGAAGTCACGTAATGCTGTCACAAGACTCATCAGGAAATCCGTTTTCGAACTTTTGAAATGCTCACTTCTATCCAGGCAAGCCTCCCACCCGCACTCTTTGGCAACCTCCATAACAAAACAGCTGGACTAAATTGGTCAGGGTTAATGGATGCACCACCAACGGAAACCATGTCAAATTCTATCCCACCCACACTTAACCCTTCGGCGTTCCAACAAGTATAATTCCTTGAAAAAGAGACATCATCGAACGGAGGCGACACTGCGTGGGTTTTTGTAAGGTAGGGCTCAAGGATTGACTTTTGGTTCAGGTGGGAGAGGACAAAAGATGGTACAAGTGGATCATGGAACTTGGACAACAGAGTCGTGCTACCTCACTGTCAGCTCGAACGTCAATGTCTCACATGATACTTACAGTAATAAGGCAGCAGTATCTGCAAAATGTGCGCTTCCTATTAATGGGACAGGAATGGGTTCACAATCACTTAACCCATAGTGTCGTATGATTCCAGCAATCTGACCACCCAAAATCGCGAAATATCTCTTCTGTTCATGAATCATAGTACGAAGCTCAATTGTCGTCAAGGATACTTTCTTACCATATCGAATCCGTAGGCCCTATCCCAAGGTCCACCGAGCGTACACAAGCTTGGGTTATAAAACTTGGCCGTTGTTTCCCATACCTTCTTTATGATCCCTGGTGCTTTTTTCGCTATCTCAGAGTTTGAGGGCATATATTTGAACAACGACAAAGCGTAGAGCGTGACTCCCGTATATGTCCCAGAATTGAACTGGAACGATAGATCAACGAGATCCATTAATCAAGCCATTAACGCACCTCACTAAGCGTATCATATCGCTCAAATTCTCGAATTGCTTCTTGAGCCCAGATATTCCCCCAGTTGGTCATATTCCTATCATTCATCATGTTGCCTACATACGTCGCAGACATTACTCGCAAGTACCTTTTGAAGCGGACAATGTCAGATTACCATATACACGTGCAAGATGAAGCGCACCAAGGATTACTATAGACGGGAAACACTGTGTACATTGTAAGAATGCAATATCGGATGCTTCAACAATGACGACTCTAACTCACGATTATCGCCATCAACACCACCGACTCTATATCCGTCACCAACAGTTGCATTATACATACTCTCTTTCATCAACGCTATCAAAGAAGAATCTAAGAGGTGCTGGAACTCTTCCATGACAATAATCCATGAAGTAGAAACAAAAAGAGCATTATTCGGATCATAAGAGCCGTAGATCTAAGTCAAAGCGTAAGACACACAAAGAAACACGCAAAAAAAACCGACTTGAGGTGGAAACAAGTGACCAGAGTCAGGAGCATTCATATCATCCTTGAACGTTCCAAACCACAGTTTTGATGGATCTTTGAATTGAAATTGTAATCTGGGATCAACAAACCACTGTTGTCATCGTCGCCGTCGAGCCAGGGAAGCAAGTGATCACCCACGCTTTTCGGATCAGCCCAGATGCCACTTCAGCATCATCACCCTCATTTCTAGCTAACAGTCCAACAGCATACCAAGCTGAATATCTCGGTGAATCGAACTCGAATCCGAATACAAAATTAACAATCGATCACGATGCACCTTGCGTGGCAGATCCAACGCTCACCAACAGTGGAGAGGCAAAGTTTACATCCAAAGCATGAATAGCTTGATCGAAGAGCGATCTTTGACCCGAAGAGATCGTATTCAAATAGCTCTTCTGCTGGACGACCTCATCTCCGAGTAGACATTCTGCAACGTTGATCAATGTACAAAAAATCAAGACGGAAAGCCAGATCATCTGAAGAAAAATCTTTTGAAGAAGTAAAGAATCTGCCAGTTACACAATGATGATCGAGATGCATTTTCCCCACATTTGGCCCCTCTATGATTAGAGAACAGTGTCAGATTCTCTTGAGACTAGGCTTACATGACAAGGTTTAGATAGATAATTTGACTGCTTTTTAATCCTTGAATTTCAAGATAAGCAGATTCATCAAGTACATCAAGTCATGTATGTATCATTATGTATCCCGATTTCCAATTATAGGTAGGTCGGATGTACTTGGGCCTTTCATATTGTACCAACCCACACATGCAGAAAAGCAGTCTCGAATGTCTTGGGAACATCATGATTCGTTATAGCACATACAACACGACAAGTAATGAACCTTGGTGTAGAAAACTCCTCAAGGCTTAAGGAGTTCTTCAACAACTCTATCCCCTGATATCTTGGAGGCATTCTGGCCACGATAATTAAGTCGCCTCAAGGCATCAATCTGACAGGATGCAGAAAACCGCTGAGAACTGCATCAAGACATGGAGATTGGAGACTCACAACTTTACTTCGTTCAAATCCAAGCTTTTCAAATTGAGCAACATGTTGGGGATCTAATCCAGCAATTGCAATGTCGTCTCGCGCAAAGGATGATACACTCTTGCTGCTCTTTGGACCAGGGCCACCTGCATAGATTTCTGTCCAATACCGCGCCGTCTCCTCGAAGCTCGACTTGCTGGTCATATAGTGTTTCGCAACTTCTGCGTCTTGGGGGTCATTTGGTTCAGGCGAACAAAGTAGACTCTGGAGAGAGATCATGCTTGATTTGAGGGTGAGGACAGGAGACCAAGCATCTTTCAAGATGTCGAGACAGATGGCGCCAGAAGCTGAAGACACATTGGGATGGTACACTTTCGTTATGAACCTCATTTGGACAGGTTGAAAAGGATAAGAGGTCGGTATCATTATATCCTTTACACGTCATGTATAAACCACCAAAGATCCCATCTACAAGCGTGAATCAGACTTACTACCTCAAAATTCCCTCCCTCATAGGGAGTACCTGATGGGCCTGGAAAAGACCCTTTCAGATGAAAGGGAGACTCCCCAACGAGTTCAATCCGGATCTGTGAAATCTTGTCATTCTTGCAATCTTTGGGTAAAGATATATGAGAGCCCGGATGATTATCAATAAGGTGTTATTTTGTTAGCCTCACCCGCAATTTCCTTGTTGACCCGACGTAAACGTGCATCCATAATGCTCTACTGGATAAGTGGAGAAGTAGATGACTGGAAACTATGCGATGGAACACTTGATAGTCAGGTTCAAGCGCGTGAAGTTATTATTTGTGATATAGATTACATAATGGTACATTGCGATCACATACGCAGAAAGATTGCAGAGGCTGTTTTGTATATTTCGTGACGCTTTCCGAGGTCACCATCGTCTGTCAGCTCTGCGGATTTACTGCTTTTTGCAGATCAAGTATTTGTGTATTAAAATGCAGGGCGACTAGACTAACGTCCCTGAGCAAACAACATCTCAACTCAGATTAGAAAACATAGCTTCAAAGTCTGATAGACCATGGGGTAGAACTGGTATTCATAGAACCAATTCAGACAGTGGACCCAAAATATAACCATATCTTTTTGACAACCCGACAAATGCCAACGTCCTGTGTTATCGCCTTATGAGAAGTCTGCGTCTGCAATTCCACACATCTATTGTATAAAATCTGTGGACTCGAGAGACAATTGCGCGGAAGGCTGGAGTTGTCAGGTTCATGCCTGATAGTGATTTGCCTGCCTCAGACATTCTCCACATAGATCAAGCATTAGAGTTCCCGTCGTACACGGATGTACTCTATAGGCCCTTTGTAAAACCGTTCACCAAATTCCTCAAACCCCCGTTTTTGATACCACACAAGGGTCGTTGTACGTGCATCGCACCAGAGTAACGTGCCATTCATGTGAGATCGTGCAAAGGAGACAGCGTATTCAAGGAGCTGGCTACCAATACCTTGATACCGATGTTTTGCGTTGCAGGCGAATTTTCGAAACCGAACAGTGCGTCCCATGTGAGTCCCGGTGACATGAGGAACGTCCTCTGAGAAGAGGGAGATAATTGCAACCAGATCTTCGGACATCAGGAATGCTCCAAGATGAGTACCACTATCATCTTCTGGGAGCTGTACAAAAGCAAGGTCTTTATCTGGCCAAAGCACAGAGTGGCGAAGATCAAGAGTGTCCTTGGCCTCAATACGCTTACAATGAATCTCAAATGCTTCGTCTGCCGTAAGATATAGTGAAATCAATGAATGCGAAGTTTCTTACCTCTCAGGTCAGAACACATATGCTGTAGTTCGATGTAAATTAAGTGTGCGAGCGTGTACGCTTCACGAGTCTGATCAACAGGGAACATGCCTTCTCCGAACAACGGATCATTGATAGATTTCGGCTTGAATTGAGATCCATCGACGCGTAACTAACTGAAAAATGATCGATACTTCGACCGCCGCGGGGTTCGAACAAAGCGTGGACATACAGTGAGTCCAGCACTCTGGGTAAGTTCTGCTCCAGTCCATCTCGCCTTGCTACAGTCATAATAGATCAATGCTGTCCATCTTCGCTAAATTGGCGCTAGCCCCAAAAAATGTCCAACCGGCAACCGCACGGTTGCTTTGATTATTATTTTCCCAGCACTCTGTGACTCTGCTGGCATAGTGCATGCAACTAATTCCCTCAAGTTCATCGTAGGTGATCTTGAGCAGTGACAAATTTCATTTGACTCCCTCCCTTTGGTTAATCAGTCCAATTAGATACTAGATACTAGATTTGGATACAGACAGATATATAAATGGATGACTCCGGGTAAATCAGATCACGAGGTCCGCTGACTAAGTGATGGCAATGTAGACCCCAGTTGAGAGGGGGATATAAATTGATGCAAATATTTCGAGGTGCTGATAAAAGCCTTGCCGTGTATCGATACATTCGATACAGAAAACCGGTCTTTTGTCCCAATTATCATCTGCGACGGACTATCATGAGCTACTATCAGCCCTCTGAGGAGCGAGAATACCTGGCTCTTGCCGACCATGGCCTGTGAGTGCTCTTTGCAATGACGTCAGGAACAACATATCAATATCTATTAGCATTGGTAATCTCAGGACTGCTGCACTCGTTTCTCTGGACGGCTCGAGTTCGTTTTTGGATCATCTTATCGTCTTTTCTGGCTGACGGCAAGTTGTGTTTAGTCGAAAGTTACTGTGTGCCGCATTTCGATTCACCATCTGTATTTGCTCGTATCCTTGACAAGGATAAAGGTGGCCACTTTTCTATCCAACCTACCATACCCTACACTTCGAAGCAGAACTACCTTCCAAGCTCAAATGTACTCCAAACCAAGTTTATGAACGATGCTGGAGTTGTGAGCGTCACTGGTATGCCTGTTGCCTCGCCTCTAGAATCACCCTAATAATTTTGTGGCATGTTAGATTTTCTTCCTCGTCCGCTCATTACCAGCACTACTGGTTCACTCCACTCAAAACCTCTTTTACCTTGGCTCATCCGTCGGGTTGAATGTATTCGAGGGTCACTCTCCATTAATGTCGAGTGTGCGCCTGCGTTCAATTATGCAAGGAACCCTCATGTCACCACCATTGTTGATGACGACACCGTCCTACTTTCAAAACATAAGAAAGGCTTATTTGAATCAGCAGATTTGACCCTCGACTTGCGTTATATTGCGGAAACAACCACAGAGGATGTTGATGTGCCGGTCGTTCACCTTACGACTTTGGATCTCTCAGCAAAAGGTCATAAAGGGCTTGCGATACAAGCCTTCATCCACCTTATCGAGGGACAAGCTGTGACCTTTATCCTGAGGAACCCCCCTGTGTCTGCAGACGCGAACAGCGTATCCGCTCTTGCGAATAAGGCGCAACAAAGTCTGAGTCCTGAGATCCTTCAGGCTGTGGATGGTGCAATAGCTACTGCGGATCCTGATAGGGCGATAGTTTCTAGGAGGTTGCTTGATGATCCCATGCTCACCAAGGTGTGCACGATCTAAATTGACTTGTCTGAACCTCTGTATCTTTTCACTCCTTCGGTTGTAGGAGCTCATCCACTCGCTACTTCATGTAAGCCTTCCATTGCTCCTAGCGAATGTTTGTTTCGAGCGTGACCCACATTGGATGTAGACTACAAACAGATACTGGTATGATTGGATCCGAAATTCGACATACACGGGTTCTTGGAAGGAAGCAGTCCACCGCAGCGCCCTCGCTCTCAAACTTCTTATTTTTGAACCAACCGGTCCGTTCATCTTTGTAGATTGCATCTGTTCTCTGCCCTTGTCCCTTTCTATGTCCTTTTTAATCTCTCCTTAATTGTTGTGATGGCTGATTCTATGTTATGCGGTAGGTGCTGTCGTGGCGAGCCCAACGTTCAGTTTACCTGAATATATTGGTGGAACGCGTAATTGGTAATGTCCTTTTCAGATGATCGATGGGCGGGTCATCTGAGATCACGATGCTAGGGATTATCGCTATTCCTGGATTCGCGATTCCTCGTTCACATTATATGCGTTGATCCGGCTCGGATTCACCGAGGAAGCTAACGGTGCCTATCATTTTCTTGTCTGTGCTTCTCCTTTGCTCAGACCTAGGGCCATATTCTTTTCAGCCTATCTCGAGTTCATCTTTGAGCGTTTGAGGGACAAGAATCCGGATGGAAGCTTGCAGATCATGTATACCATTCACGGTGAGCTCTTAGATAGATCTCTGGTTTCATTGCTATATCTTCCCCAATCAGGTGAAAAGCACATACCTGAGATCGAGCTAACTCATTTGGATGGACATAAAGGCTCAAAACCGGTCCGAATCGGAAATGGAGCTGCAGATCATAAACAGCTTGTAAGTCTTTTTTTTTGCTTTACATGGGCCGATATTGAAGAGAGGGTGTATCAGGATATCTATGGTGAATTGTGAGTCTTGTAGATATACCAGCCTCTAGATGTTGTGCTGATGGATGGTTGTCACGGCGCGATTTCCCTCCAGGATGGATTGCGTATACCTTGGTCAGAAGGTGAGTTGTTATGTCCACGATTGTTTGAGCTTGAATATTCAATAACTTAGTTCGGAAAACCCCTTGTATGTTCTGCAGTCATTTGATGAGGGATTTTTACCTGACTGTTGTACTGAAATCAGAGCTATGATGATTGGTATGTCCACTATTCTCTAATGTGAGACGATGCTTATGATTTTGTAGGGTGCTAGTACGCGGTGTGTGAGTACCTCCAGACATGGGATCTTCCTTGCATTGAATGTAGTGTATTTTGTCTCTAGCGTCGATTGTGAGTTGTCTGTCACCTCACGAGAGAAAAGGAACTCACATGCTCTGGCAGATGTTGTCAAACATGCCGAGGAGCCAGACTTGTAAGTAACTCCCAACTGCATCTGAGATCCAAGCGGGTGAACAGCACTATAGGTCCATCTGGTTCGTCATTCTCTGTTATCTGAGAATATCAAGGTTCATTTCTTCTCAGGGAAGTAAGGAATCGCGAGAGGAACTTTACTGTGAGCGTGTGTGATATTTACATGAGAAGACAAGCTTGACTTTTTTCCCCAGTATTCTAAAGTATGATAGTATTCTCACCGATCTGGGTTAGTCTGACCTTGCGTAGATCATGATCTGGGTAGCTATTGATCGAGGTAAATTTTTCATGTTTCTACTCTCTCTGTCATTGTTAGCTAAGCAATCTTGCTCAAAAGGTCTTCGCCTGGCGGATAAACGATCCCTCCCATGTCCGAACCGTTCCAAGTGGCTTGCAGTCCGTGACGAGCTGTATGAGGAGATCATGAGCAGGGCGTGGAACAAGGAGGAGAAATTCTTTGGACAAAGCTATGAAGATGTTCATGTGCTCGATTCTGCTGTGTTGATTATGCCCTTGGTGTTCTTCATGCATGCGTCTGATCCGAGATTTGTGTCAACGTTGAAGCAGATTCTGAAGACGCCTGCGAGGGGTGGATTAACATCGAACGTGCGTTTTTTTTTTTTTTTTTTTAAACCTTGTATGATCGTTTCTTTTATGGAATCCAGAATCTCGTGTTTTGTTTTGAAACTTTAAAGGGTGAAGGGGGGGTGGGGGGGGGAGAAGGCACA
>Ga0153987_1000084_pt1 | contig 31800 bp, 41 predicted proteins | sample TSNC071MetaG_FD_102279 | JGI IMG/M metagenome (GOLD analysis project Ga0153987, IMG submission 102279) | Attine ant fungus gardens microbial communities from North Carolina, USA - TSNC071 MetaG | ecosystem: Host-associated > Fungi > Mycelium > Unclassified | place: USA: North Carolina, William B...
ACAAGTACCCTTATTTGTGAGCACGTGTGTTCAGCTTCCAGCGCAACTAGATATCTTATGAGATAGATAACACTTCTCGGACAGAGTTATCCACGAGTTTGTACCTGTGGAAAACGCTGTTATTCAATTAATACAATGGCTCATGAAATGGAAATTTGAATCTGTTGCTATAATACACTGTTTGGCGTGATCACTGGCGTGCATTTTGGTATCCAATATTCCGTTCCTTCTCCAGCAACGCATCAAATCTAGCTTGTTCTGCTGTACGATCATCAGCTTGTGCATTTGCTTGCCGGTCAGTGTTGATACTGGACTTCTGGACGCGCGTTTTCTCGTGCTTTTGGCGGAGTGTATCCCAGGAAGATGAAGTAGTCACAGTAGAGTTTGCTGTTCTAATCTGATCCCACCTACTTGAATTGCGCGTTTCTGTGTCCGCGAAGTTCTGCGTCAGTGTTGATTGAGGTGGAGTCTCAGTGACAGATTCTGACGATGACTCTGGGGTTAAGTCAGATACGAGCAGTTAAAGACCTTTGAAATAAGTTACCTTCACTATTGTCGATGTTCCCGTGCAAATGCTCCTCGAGCTTGTACTTGCGCACAATTATTGGGCCTGACGGTAGGGGTAGCCCGTTTTGCTTCTGGATATGATCAACAGCCCTCGAGAAGCCGCCCGGATCGTCGAGGGAACGCACGAAATTGAAGTGGGATTTGATAACATAAGCCTTGCCAAGAGCGAAGGAACCGATAGCCGTGCTACTTGCGAGGCCTATTGTGCGAAACTGAGACCAAGAAGGTTTTCGAAATATGTATATTGTTGAGAGGGCCAAAGAAGAGAGTAAAAACTGTGTTTGAAGTTAGCACAGAGTGTCACCAGGAAGGAACCGCACAAACGCCATAGAAACGATGATAGCCCGGCAAGAAGCTCATAGCAGCGTCATAGTCATGGAAGCTGATATTACCAGCTGCGCGTTGAGGACCAAGGAGAGACTCAACAGCTGAGCGACTGTGAAATGTATCTGCCATCCAGCCGACATTGTAGCTGAACTCGGCAGTGAGCTTGGACGTGGTGGATGGCTCAGACGATGGCTCGGACATGAGAAGAATGGAAGGGAAACACGTGACGACAGAGAGCATCAGTGCTAACACTTGTGCTGTTGTCCAGAACAGATAGACGAATGGACGGACTTGACCGCGACCAACGTCCTCCCCCTCTTTCTCTCTCTGCATCCAGGGACAATGATTTCCACCCAACAAAAGTGCCGTTTTCTGTCTTTATGGTCAAATAACATAGTTCACTCACCCACTAGAAGGCTTCCTCATTCGCAATCGATTCAGGTGTGCGAACCTCGTTCAGCCCCGTGATTCACTCAGACATTCTGTGGATTTCCAGCTCCCACCGCTCCTTTGACACCCAATACCCCTTCTACGTCCTCGATTTCAAAAACCAAGAAATCCAATCCTCTAAACGATCTTATTGATACCGAGAAGCAGTATGTTGAACAGCTGACGGGAGTCATTCGTGTCAGTAATGTCCTCCCCACGGCACTTCTTCATGCCTCTCACTCCATTGTCTAGAAAGTAGCAGCTGCCTGGTCGCGCTCCAACCTCCCTCCGCCAGATCTTGATGTGATGTTTCGAAGCATTGAAGCAGTTTACCGGGCCAATCGCAGTCTCTATTCTGTATGTCTCACTGTTGTTATCTGTTCCTCCAGCTAACCCAGAATTTGTGCCTAGAAACTCAAAGACATTGGAACGAACCCGTCATCACCCAAAGCCCTTGGAGATCTTCTAATGCGCTGGGTGCGTGTTCCTAGCCTGACATGATAGATGATTTATTTACCCATCGTTCATTCAGATTGATGAACTCAAGGTCCCTTACACCACTTACTGCACCAAATTTTGCGCTGGTTTTGACGTATGGGAACCTGTCCAGTCAAATCAAAAGCTATCTAGCATCCTTGCCGCATTTTCGGCTGCTTACCCCCCGCCTACATCATCAAATACTTCTAGTTGGACATTAGATGCTCTATTCCTGCTTCCTAAGATTCGGTTGAACTATTACAAAAAACTCTACGGTCGGCTTCTGAAGACAACGGAACCTGGTCGCAGTGATTATCGATTACTTGTTGGTGCTCTGGATACGCTAGAGTTCCTTCTTGGAGTGGTAGAATCAAGAAGCACCATGAAACCCGGCGAATTTTCAGAAATTTCTCACTCTACGACAATAAGTCCAGAGAGCGAGGTAGCTAGTGACGCGAGTCTTGCTGATGCCCCTCTCATTCTCAACGCTCAATCTGCTTCGGAGAGTGATGTTGGGTCTCCCCTGGGGGGAAGTGTGTCTGATAGGCAAGGATTTTTTGGTTTCTCCAATTTTAGCCATACTCAAGCTTCAATAGCCAGCGATCCTCGCAGGAGACGGCAGCCACAAGTGCCAATAGAGGCTCTACTTCTACACTCTGCATGCCCGTCTCAGAGCTCGAAAAGCGATTGAAGACCGATCGGACTTTAGACATCTTTACTATGAGGCCCAAAGTGCGCTTTATCCTTGACAATTTTGCAGAGGATTGAAAACTACTTAGGCCGTCACTTTGCATATGAATCCTGGACAACTCACCTTCACGAGAGAAATGAAATTCTCTAGCGATGTTGTTATCCGGTTCACTCCTCGGCATTCAACAGAAGAGATTGTCCACCACCGGGGACATGTTTTCTTGCTCTCTGATTTGTTTCTGATATGTGAAAGGATGTCATTTGAAGAACAGAGCGAGAATGAAGGACAGGGGGCAGACATGTGGTTATGTTATCCACCCCTTGCTGGAAAGGTTCTTCGTCTGATTGACCTCGAAAGCCGAGGTGAGGTTACTCTGATTCGGGTGATTTTTTGTTCACATATCGTGATCCAGACAATGCTGTTCAAGTGGCTATCATGCGAAAAGAATTCCTGACGTTCGAATTACCATCTGCCGACGTTTGTAGTGTATTGAGCAAATACTTGAAAGAGTGCATCGAGTTCTCATCTTCTTGTGAGTTCGAATCAAGGCTTAATTAGTTGAAATTTGAACCCTCCTCTAGTGCCACCCCCCAGTAAGAATCCACCTCCCCCGGTGCCATCTATCAACCCGTTGTTTCTGAATCGTGCAGATTTGGTGGGTTCAGGCTCTAATTCCCCAAGTTCGCAGGTCAGCTCTCCTCAAAGTTTTGAGTGTCGTATGCCCCCTAGACCTCCTTCAGTTCGATCACCCCCTCCCGACGTATATGCTGTGGACAGTATGAACCGTCTGAGGATAGGCGAGCTTTCTTCAGTGAATCATCCGATGCCGTCTGTTGGTTTGTCCATTCCCCATGATCTACGTCCTTCTGGTTCAGTACAACCATTCTCCAATCATACGCCACCCTTCGGAAAAAATCCGCCGCCAGCTAGAGCGGCGAGTCTTCAATTCGGTCCTCAGAGTGGTCCTGGATCCCGTATATCCGACCCAAGTGGACAGCATCATGCAGGAGGAGCGACATCGGCGGGCTTCTTTCACCCTCATGGACAATTTCATACGCAGAGTTCATCACCACATAATAGCCCTCCTCCAAATACGAACCATATGGTCTTTGGACAATTGCCTCAATATGGATCAGGACCCATGCAAGGTGGATTCGTAGATGTCCCGCCAGGTCCGCCAAGGTCTGGCTTTGGCTCTGGTCCTTTTGGTCCTCCTCTAGGCCCCCAAACTCCTAGACCACCTTCAGAACCGTCGATACAACACAATGTGATACGGAAAATGCCATCTACACGATCCGTTACGTCTCAAATTGATCCATTAAATTTTGCTCCACCCGTTCCTTCTATTTCTGGCGGGTTAGGACCATCTGTTTCCCGGAATAGTTCCTTTTCAGCCTCCCAGGCACCCCTACCTCATCCTCTGTTGCCCTCCGCAAATGTGAAGGCTCCTTCAGTGCTCGAAGGATCTTTCGACGCACCAAGTCCTCCCGGCTCTCCGGTTCAAGATACCTCTGGGATGACTTATCCTTCAGCGATTTCCGCGCAAATGAAATGTAAAGTATTCCTACAACAGCAACATGCGCAGTGGAAATCGCTTGGGTCCGGAAGGCTCAAATTATATCACCAAGAAGTCACTAATGTTAAACAACTTGTCATCGAAGCTGATGATAAGAATAAGAGTATCCTTGTTTCGACTATCGTCCTGACTGATGGAATGGAACGCGTCGGGAAAACGGGAGTTGCGATTGAACTCAGTGACCAAGGTGCTAGGTCTGGTGTCATTTACATGATTCAACTTAGGAACGAAAAATCTGCCAGAGGACTGTACGATAGCCTTTTAGCGGGTTCTGATCGTTCTAATTAAATTTGAGAATGATGCTCTACCAATGTCGTTGGGTTATTTAGATTCACACATGATACCATTTAATTAGTCATATACATCATTGCCAAACCCTCTAGTAGTCTTTAATTTTATTGCTTCTACTCAACGTAATGGTCAAGATCTCGTCCATGAAAATTCAGCAACCAAAGAAACATGGTCACTTGCACATACACCCTTCAATGGAAGACCAGCTCCGAAATTCTCAGTCTGATGAGGAGCCAGGAGACCTGAAATATCGCAAATCTGGTTCTGAGGTGGGATATAAAATATGTAATCTGGAAATCTTTGAGCTACCGGTATTAAAGGAACGGAACCAAACGAGACACACCTAAAACAGACTGCCAATAATGCGTGTAAGATGTATAAGAGGGCTCATGAAATCCCGGTTGCATTTGCTGGAGAGAAACACGATCACCATATAGTGCGATATTATGATGCTGTATTCTCGATAAACCGATGTCATAAGCGCTGAAGAGCCGATGACCTTGTGGAAATAGAAATTGTAATTCATCGTCATTCAGAAGACCATCTGCAGCGATCGCACTGCGGGCGTTGGTGATCATTCGATCTGGGTCTGATTCTTCAGATTCAACTTTATCGACATCTTCGGAAGGAGTATCTTCGGTTTGAGAAACACTAGGATCAACGGAGATATGCGTAACACGAGAAGAGGAGAGATGACTTCTATGTTCAATATTTAATGTCTGTCCTGTTAATAAGGCATAAGCTGCATCGCATGGCGGGCAATTAAAGTCTATAGGTGATAGATAATAAGCAGAGGAGAACTTGATAAGATTAAATTACCTCCGGCTATGAAACAAGGCCATTCTTCAGCATTTTGACTTCTTTTGAGGTCAAGTACTTCTCTCATCAGAATTCCGGCTTGCCTAGATCCCATGTTAACGATCTGAGTTGAGTAAGAAGTGGTGATGGAACAAGCAGTTACCGGGCTCGCTCGTAAGTATATCTAGTGGAAGCTAGTTAATGATTGTTGGCAGGTTGAGAGAAATACGTACTTGGGGTGCCAGAACAGATGGGTAGTAGCTACGATGACACCATTGTTTGGGTCATCCTGGAACCGCAAGGCAAGGACAAGACCGATATTCCTTGTCTTAAAACTGTGTCCACATCGACCTCTTTCATTCCCTGCATCTCGTATCGGCTGCTCATCGTAGTGGACGAGCCGTTCATGGACTTTCATAAGTCGCCTCTTGAATGCAATTAGACAGCCATGCTTCTTCCCTCTTCCTGCAGCATACCTATGAGAGTAGCCTGCTTGGTCGAGCATGGGAAGGAGTTTTGCGAGACGGTCTACTTCCTGGAATTTCAATGGTGTATGAACGAGAACGAAAAATCCAAACAACAGGACAGACCTGCAGGCAGAGAATGTCTGCACCTGGCTGGAAAAGTTCATCCTGAAGCATCTTCTCTCTTTGGCCTGCTTTCAGACAATCGCTAGTAGGAAATAATTCTCGACCTAGAGTTTTGTCAGCTGGGAAATCTGATTCACTATTTGGGATGCAGACACACGAATTAAACATTGTGCAAGAAGCTACTAACGATTCAATATCTACAAATTGAGTTAGGACGATAGCTCACATTCCAAGTCAAGACCTTGATCTTCAGGCGATCTTCTGGCGATGGGATGGTCAACCAGGGTCGCTGAATAATTGAACAGGTTGCACTGGTAGTATTTTCATTCTTCTTATTTTGTTTCTTCTTGAGGCGCTCTGCTTTTTTAGCCTCAGCTATTGTGAGTTGCTCTGGTGTTAGCTGATAGGCTTTATGAGACGACATTGGAAACGATTGTTGACCAAGCCGAGACACGGGGTTTACTCGCGAATGAGTTAAACGGGAGATCGGATAGCAGGTCAGTATCCGCTGTTTGAGTTGACCAGTAAACAGCGGAAGGCGGCTTGTGATGACCGAGGAAATGATTTTGAGCACACTGATGCTTTTTTGAATCATTGTACACGAGGCTCCGTCGAAATGACGCGCGGGAAAGGGCACAGTCGTTAAGGACGTCGAATGTCAGTTTCCTCTCAAGCGAAACTGAGCTCATGCAACGGGTCCTTGGTTTGTGCAGGGGTTCATGTGCTGTCTTTCCTAAAGCCCGGACGTGCTTCTCACTCTCTCAATCACACATCTATCGGCCAAGTCACATCAATTTCCAGATTCAGAAAGCCCACACTTTAGCGCCCAACATTTCACAAGAGAATCTGTCCATGTCCCTTGTAACTGAAAAGCATGGGAATTTTGACTTGGTCAGGCGTTTGAAACTCAACTACACCGATGTCGTCGTCTCTAAGTGGAGGAGTCGCAAGACTGGCCTCAGCATCGTCCATGTGGACTACGAAGGTGAGGCGCATCCCTGAGGGACTCGCATGAGGTGCTGAACTTCTTTCAGCTCCCATTGTGGATGGCTATTTTGTCACTGCAACGGAAAGTTAGTGCTAGTCATTGTTGTTGCCTGTGTCTTCTAAGCCTCCTTCAGTCTTTGATGACTCTGGATGTCCCCACACGCTAGAGCAGTACGTATCGATCATGTAGTCATGCCACTTTCTGAAGATATCCTAGTCTTATCTTTATGGGTTCTGAAAAGTACCCCCACAAGGGAGTTCTTGATCTTCTTGCCAATCGGGGATTTTCGAATGGCACTAATGCATGGACGGCCACCGATCACACAGCATATACTATCTCTACAGCCGGAGACAAAGGATTTCTGCAATTACTGCCAATATATATCGACCATATCCTTTATCCTACAATTACTGAAGCTGCGTGGGTAGTTCATATCTTATGCTTTTGTATTGATCAAACCGTGCGCTAGGTTTGTTACCGAGGTCCACCATATCGATGGGCAAGGCCAGGACTCTGGAGTTGTCTATAGCGAAATGCAAGGGCGAGAGAACACTTCAGGGGATCTCATGACCCTTCGGTGTGTTCTTTTTTCATGAAATACTCAATTTATCTGATTGAATTGAAGACTACAGCGACTGATGGATCCTCCTGGGAGTGCATATCGGAGCGAAACCGGTGGCCTTATGGAAGCTCTTCGTCGTTTGACGCCTGATCAGAGTAGGTGTCCTAGGTTCCGAGCGGCCTGACAGTGGTTGAATGGCATCCATTTAGTTCGTCAATATCACTCAACTTATTATGCTCCTCATAATCTATCCCTTATAATCACCGGAAAGATATCCAGCGGAACGACCTCCTTGCTCGATGTTGTACAGGAGCATGTTGAGCCTAGCATTATTGCCCATGGTCAAGACAAGGGTTTGCGACCTCCTGGATGGAAGCGGCCTTTCCTAGAGACAGATAGTGCGCACAGGATTCCAGTCACGAAATTAGTCAAAGAAACAATTGAATTCCCAGAAAAGGACGAAAGTAGGTGTTTTTCTATTGCATTGATTCAATTTTTGACCAGTCAGGTGTTGGAGATCTTGTGATCAGTTTCCTTGGCCCTGCTCCAAATCAATTTCTTGAACGAAAGGTAGAGCACTTCGAGTTTCATTTAAATTGCGCACGTCCTGATAATCTCATCAGGCGTTAGACATCCTCGGGGCGTACCTGACATCGTCTGTAACTGCACCCCTTTCCAAAGAATACGTCGAAACTGAATCGCCTCTCTGGTAAGCGGACTTCATCGAATCTTTCCAGGGTAACATTCACATTGCCCTAGTACATACATCTATTTCGACGAAGATGTTCGAGCGACTCGCATCACCCTTCTGATCTACATAGGATCAATACCAGTGGAATTTCTTGACAATTTTGATGTAAAAATCAAATCCAGTTTACAGCATGTTGTCGAAAGTGGGATAGATATGTCTAGGATGAAAATGGTTATTAATCGAGACGAGCGACAGGTGAACGAGTTCTCTACCATCATTACAACGTTATGTTCTAAACCTTCGCCAGTTACGAAGCAAACTGGAATCGGATAAGGGAGATACTTTCTCAGGAGGAGTCATTTCTGATTTCCTCTATGGGGCTGCTGATGGCTCTGACCTTATGGGTGCAATGGATGATATGACTTACTATACCCAACTTCATACATGGGATAGCAAACGCTGGGTAGATCTATTACAGAAGTGAGCCTTTGTGCGGTGCAACCCGCTTTTCCACTGACAATTCTCTAGGTATTACATTGACTCCCCACCTGTGGTCGTCGTGGGCAAGCCATCAGCTAACCTGGCAAAACAAATTGAAGAGGATGAGAAAGTTCGAATCGCCAAGCAAGTCGCATCTTTGGGTCCTGAGGGTTTGAGAAAAGCAGCTACCCTCCTAGAAAGCTCGAAGGCCGAGCATGACAAACCAATACCCAAAGAGGTTTTAACCTCATTCCCAGTTCCCGATGTCGAGGGTATCTCCTGGATATCCGTTCAAAGTGTCCAAGAACCTGGCTCAGGAAGGGAATCTTTCTCCACAGTTACATACTCTCCAGAGCTCTCAAAGCATGTGGAAAGCGATGGGCCGCCTCTTCCGTTTTTTGTCCAGTATGATAGTGTGAAGGTTCGTCTGTGTGACTGAATACTTATCTAATTCGTTCTGATTGTGGATAGTCTGATTTCGTGACTATACATGGATTTTTTTCTATGGCCAAGGTCCCAGATCGCTTGAGACCGTAAGCTTGAAACTTACTACAGCGGGTATCAAAGGACCTCAATTGATTTTTAGATATCTTTCAACATATCTTTTGAGTTTCTTCTCTCTCCCTGTAGTGCGCACAACAGGAGAAAAACTGTCCCACGAAGATGTAGTGAATCGTCTTGATGACGAAACTGTCTCATACGAAGTTACATTTGGAATCTCAGATATCTTTACCGAAACATTTAGAGTCACCATCAAAGTTGAACTCTCCTCCTATGAGAAAGCCATCGCATGGTTAAGGGATTTGGTATATGGAACAGTATTCGACAAAGAGAGGTAGGAGTCATTACCCTTTGTGGAGTTTCTACTCAAATTGCGTAGATTGCAAGTCAATGTTGCCAAGATCCAACAAAATATACCCGAATTGAAACGCGATGGAAGTAACGTACTCGGCTCACTCTGGTCGACCACTGTCTACGGAGGCAAAAATACCTCTACCACAAATAGTGTCATCACGCAGATGAATTTTTTGCCAACTTTAGCTCGGGAGTTACAAACAGACCCTCAAAAGACTATCGCCACGTTCAATGAGATCAGGGATTGCTGTTAGTGAATATTTCTAGCCCTCAAGCACATACTGATGTACCTACATTTAGTAACGGATCCAACCGGTATACGATTTTCGGTTATAGGTGATGTGCTTCGAATAAAAACACCTCGAAGTCCATGGGCTAAACATTTCCATGACGTTTTACCGGTATGTCAATTAAGGATTAATCTATGCTCAGATGTTAAAGGATCATATAGTGTTCACCTTTGGACCCAGTTCCTGTCACACGAGATACTTTAAGTCTTGTTGGCAAAAATCCAGTCAAGAAAGTAATGACAGTCATGTGTGTCCCTCTAGTCTCTCATACTTTTCCCAGGCTATCGTCATGAAACTGGTCACTATCGAGAGCTCCTTCGTCATGCACTCGACCCGAACAATCTCTGGGTTCAATCACCCAGAGCATCCGGCTATCAGAGTGACAATGGAGGTTCTTAACGCAACAGAGAGCTACCTCTGGGTCAGTTGGCCATTAGTCAGGCAGCCTAGTAAACTAAATCCTTTGCAATTTAGCGCTATATCCGAGGATCTGGACTTGCCTATGGAGCTTATATCTCCCTGGATATCGAAGCCGGCCTATTATCCTTCTCCTTGTATAGAGTAAGCCTTGACCGTGTCAATCTATGTAGATGTGATCTTGATTCTTTCCTAGAGTTCAAATAGCATGCTTGGATTTCAGGAAGCTTCTAAAGTTGTTAAAGGTCTTGTTGATGGGACTGTATGTTGCAACACATCCAACAATTGATTGGTTAATTCACTTGCATCCCTCATCAGATCGAGTTGGATCAAACAGTGATCGATTCAGCGAAAAGTAGTATGGTGTATGGGATCACCAAAGGCCTTTCTACACCAGAACGTGCTGTAAGTGCTATCTTTCCTTTATACCTGTATTTGGTCACTCAGATCTTTGTAGGCCTCAATATCATTTATCAATCAAGCCCTGAGAGGTGTTCCTCAAGATTACACAGTGGAGCTCCTCAGCAAATTTCAGGACGTCACGAAGGAAGATATCCTTCGAGCTCTGAAGGACTTTTTCCTGCCTTTGTTTGACCCATCCTCTTCTATCGCTATCGTAGTGGCTGCGCCATCAAAATCTGAAGAAATCGGAGCTGGACTTCAAACTCTTGGTTTCGAAGTCTCACAACGAGAACTAGCTGTTGAACCGGAAGAATTAGAAGACTCGGTGTCTGAATCCGAGACTGGTTCAGAGAGTGATAGCGACTCGTCTTATAAATAAGTACATTCATGATTTGGTGGTTGTAATTAGAGCGGACGTTCGCGATCAACTCAAGAACACTACAAGTCCACGACCTCAATGAGACTATGATCTGCTTGTCCAGGTTTGAGCTCGACATCTCGGAGGAAATCATTGTCAACCAAAAATCTTATTGCCTGGGATAAGTTGGACACTGTCATGCGAATCTCGGGTAGCAGAAGCTGTGTTTCTGTGAGTTAAAATGTCTCTTTAACAGGAAAATCTTACGTTTCGAAGAAGAGTTGGGCGTGCAGCGAAAGGATTCCGAGATGGAAGTTTGGGCTCCCTCTTTCTGGGTCGGATGAACTTATTGGCGCTCAAAAGCTTGCTTGGCGCTGGAGCTTCTGTTGCATCTTCTAAGACATTTGATATTTTTTGTTCCATAGAAAGAAGCTGACCGATAGGAGGTTTTGATGATACCATCTCAGGTGCTTCATCATCATCGTCACCAACTGGGCATAGTACATCAAAGCTGATCTTGGACCCGGAAGCGGTTTTCGGCACCTCAATTAGAGAATGGGTGTCGGTTATTTGGTTGTCTTGGGTATCTTGAGTCTTCCGTCTCTTCGTCTGAGCAGATAGTTTATGCCGATGTGTGCTATTCCATTGCGACTTTCTCCCCTCCTCCCTATGCCTTTTCGTTCTTCCAAAGGAATTGCTCACGAGGGGAAGCTGCCCGCGAACAACAGCTTCTTCCATCTTCTTTTTCTTCTCTTCGATACGTTGAGTTGTTGGCCAACGCCTCTTGCGTTCAGCTAACCAAGCGTCAAGAGCTTCAGGTGTATTGAGGACAAGTGATGTCCCTTGGATGGGTACCATCTTCCTGGAAAAAATGCTATTAGTCAAATAAACTCTAGAAACATTCATGTATATGCACCCTTTCAAACTCGGGTCAGCGTCCCAATCTGATCCCTTCTTTTTCTGAGCCCAGCCCAGAGGATAAATCAAATGCCGGTCCATCATATGTATCTCGACAGCTTTTGATGAGCCAGAGAATGGGCATGAATGATATGTACACCGTGAATTCCCTGGCTGATACCATGAGCCCCTTTGCTGGATTGGCTGATGGGGGATATTTGAGGCCCGTGTCTTGTGGCCTTGACCTCTGCCTCGGATCGATGAGGGTACCTGATGACCACTATTGCCCCTATACATAGCCACACTTGGGTCATACGTCGAGGAGAGTGTATAACCTTCCGATGTTGTATGAGCAAGCTGTTGGGCCTGCAGATATGCATTCACATAATGGGTTGAATAGGAATTATGGAATTGGTTCAAAGCAGGCTGAGCATAAGGATTTCTCAGAACTTCTGACATGCCCAGTGCGATATAGTGCGATGCCTGAGGAGGAGCATTTGGAGGTAATGGACGAGATGATGAAGGCATGGCATAACACTACGTAGATTTTTTTGTGAATTTCTACAACACGTGATCACCCAGATTTAAATTGCTTATGACAAACACTTGCCCCGAGGAAAGCAGAATCATAAATTAGGCTAATTGGATACTTTTGATAAGTCGTGATGCACTGCGATGTCGGGGAGGGAACATATAGCAAAAAGAACGCAATCTGACCAAACCGAGAGATCAAGAAAGTCGAAGGAGGAGCAATTTTTTGTTTCTAAACGGATGACAAGAACATCAGAGAGCAGGAGGTAGGAGAATTCGTTGAATTTCAGGGTTGAAGATAGAGGTGGACAATTGAGAAGACTGCAAGAAAACAAAACAAGTGAAGATGTCGCATGCCATTTCGGACTCGTGGCGACGGTGACACCCTGGAACCTGTGAGCATTGTACAGCTCTAACGCAAAAAGCATGCAGCCGGAGCCATGTACTTTTCCCCTTTATTCCTGCTGCATATCCGACTGCTGCTGAGCTTCCCTTCCAACCCTCCTCTCCTTCTCGCTTTCCAGTTGGTTATAAAGGAGGAAAAGTGCTTTCTCATTAGCTTCAGGAGTGCCAACGATGGTGAACATACGTTCCCCAGTTTCATCATGTGGTGCCTTGGCAATCGAAATTTTGGAACCAGAAAGCCGTCGGATTTCTGTAATTTTTGTTCCGTTTCGACCGATGATACACCCGACCATGTCCGAAGGGATGGAGATGTTCTGTGTGCGCAGATTGGCCGGTGGCTGCGAGGATATGGGGGAGTGGACAGGAGAGCCTGAAGGTGAAACACGGCCGCGATTGCCGCTATCACCATTGGAGCGACGGGTCACAGTGTACTGAGGGGAAGCAAAACCTCCTGAACGCCGACTGCCGTTCCCACGGTCGTCGACGGAGCCTGGGTGGAAGTAGATAGTACCAATACTCCGATCTGAATCTTCCAGTAAACATTTGCCAATGTCCTCAACAGCGCGGCCAATAGCGTCGGGAGAGCCCTGGATCTCAACGATACGCTCAGTGGACTGCGGAAGCATTTCCTTGGATGCAACCATACGGGCGCCAGAGTTGTCTTGAATTGTCTTGATAGTATTCCCACCTCGACCTATGATGCTGCCCATAAGGCTGTGGGGAACGAGAAGACGAAGGGATGAAGAGGGCGACGAAACAATGGAGGTGGAGGGAGGATTGGCAGCGACGAGCTGCCTGAGTGCCAGAACGATAGCCTAGTTACAGTTGAATACCTGATCTTGGGATAAGGAAAAGACGCACGAAGGCCACCGACTTGACAACACCAGTGATAGTAAGCACACGTTCATGTACGCCAGGGATGACTTTGCTGACGCCAGCCTTGACACCGGTCTGGTCGCGAAGCTCGGCAACATTCTTGCCACCTTTTCCGATGATAACGCCTGCGTCTTTGGTGCTGACGAGTGCACGAAGAGTGAGGAAGTCCTGGGGCAAAGGAGACTGGGAGGGCGAACGGGAGGGAGGGGGAGAGGAAGCTGGGGAATGAAAGATCAGGGAGGGAGGAGGAGCTATAAAAGGAGAGTAAAAACCTTGTTGACGGGGACTGGAAGAGGTGGAGGGCATCGCGCAGAAAATCAATGACAAATGGTAGGATGAGAAAGCCTTCAGGGCCCCAGCCCTTCACACCGAAAATCACCGGCCATCATGCCGCCATCATGCCGAGCCGAGCCAATCCCTCAATTGCTATTCACAAGTAACAAATTCCATATCATATCTGGTGTGTGCAAAAGCAGTAATGTAGCATAAGAACAGGCCACCAGAACCACCAGCGCACCCTCCAGCCCATGCCTAATACCCAAGCTGAGCCAGTTGCGGGAACGATGGTGTTGCATTCGAGATTGCCTTCTGGCGGAGCTTCAGGGCAGCGACCTAAACCCACTGTCAATTATCAACTTATATCCGGTCAAAAAGACCTTACCTTGCGCTCGTGGAAAGCCTGAGCCTTGAGCTTCCTCTTGTCCTCGAGGCGATCAACAACATCCTTGTAGCCCCAGCCAACCTCATGAGACAGACGCTATGAAGTTGTCAGTACTCGAGAATCACGGAAGTTGTCATGGACATGCCTTAACAGTACAAAACTTACGACCAGGCTTCAATCGTAGAACCCTCAATGCCTCAGGAACAACCATTCGCTTCTTCTTGTCGTATGGGGGAGGAACACCCTCAAATAGCTTGAGACGTTCCAATGCAGCTGCACCACGGGCCGTCTTATGGGGGACCATGCCACGAATTGCCCGATAGAGTATTTTGGATGGTGCACGGTGGTGAAAAGGACCAGACTTTTTGGGATTCACGATGTGGCGCTTATGGAGGAAGTTGTGATACCGGAGCTGAAAGCGCACTCAATGAATTGTCTGTAATTTCCCGCCATTCGACACGCACTTTGTTGCGGAAAAAGCTACCGGATATATTGATTTCCTCACAACGAACGACGACTATTTTCTGGCCAGACAAAATTTGCTTTGAGACAATGGAAGCCAATCGACCGAGGAGATGACCCTTGCCATCAATGACAATGGGCGTCGACGAAAAGGTGGTCATGGCGAAAGTCTAGAGAGTGAATATCGATCAGCCAACAGATTAATGCAGAAGCACTGACCCGACCTTGAAGCTAAACGACGATAGCGGATAGTGCCTCCGAGCGGATAGCAAAGTGGCTGACGGCTTGGAAACCTTATCTCAAAACTATACAGTTGTATCACGGCCATCACCGAATTTCCCACTTCTGTCCTTGCTCAGTTATTATCCCATGGTGCATGCACCGCGACCTTGAATTTGCCATGGGGTCTGAACACTTACCATTGTGACCACTTAGAAGTGAAAGTACAATAAGTGGGAATCCGAGTAAGATAAGGTGACAATGGCTGAGAATTAAAAGGTTGTCCAAATATCAACTTGCGATGAGAACAGGATGTAACCAGGATCTGCATGAACCAGCTGACTTATTCCAGAATGTGAAAACAGAAACCGTATAGATTGTGGAGCAAACTAGATTCAAAAATTATGAACGGCCCTGAAGCCGTGGGAGGCCATAATCAATTGACTTCTTACGCACAGTACTAAGAGAGACTGATCCATGTGGGGTCAAAATTACGGAATTTGTGACACGGCCACCTGACGACATAGAAATGGCGAAGAAATCGCTTGGATCACAAGAGTCCCCCGAATATTTAACCGGTGAACCGATGTCTAATACAACCTTGGAGCCTCCTTGCACTCAAATCAACACAAAAAACGTGGCCGGAGTCAGGGTACTTCTCCTGCAAACTTGAATCACCTCCATTTGCCCCACAGTGTGCCGTAGTTACAAATAATTGATCATTATTTGGACCTGCATGATCATGTAGTCAAACAGGTGAACGTAGCACACTAAGTTATTCTTACCACCAAAGCAACAAGCAGTGATACTGTAGGCTGTGGGGAATCTGATCACAAGGTCGATGGCACCCTCTTTGGAAAACCGGACAGCTTGTGACCCGCCCCACCTGCATGAATATTAGAAGTCAGCCGATGATAGCAAACAGAACAGTATTTTACCGGCAACTCCACAGATATCCATCTACATCAATACAAAGTCCATCACAGAAAGTGTTATCTGGTAGGCCGAGGGCTATGGCATCAACAAAGACTCGGCGATTGGCGAGTTTCCCATCATCATAATCATAGGCATAGATGACGTTTCTGAAGGAATCCGTTAAGTAACTGTGATTGCGGAAGATTCAGCACCACCACCTAGAAGAGTGACAGGATGACTCACAAGGTCTTTTCATCCGGACTCCATCCAAGGCCATTAGAATCCTAAAAATAGATGCCTCAGCATACTACAGGGCAGGAAACTTACAAGTATGTACCGTAAAGGGTCCCGGGTCGACAACTACACATGTCTTGTCTGTTGGGTCATATCTGTACAATCGACCTGGAATATTGTGAACTGGCGAGTAAAGTGTGCCGGCGAAGAAACGGCTTTTGCTATCACAAGCGCCATCATTGAATCGCGTATAAGGAGCTTCTCGAGTGGAGAGTGGTTTGCTAATATATTCTAGTTTCGAATCACCAGGCAGAAACGCAAATCCCTGAGCAGCAACACCTGCAAGCTTTTGTGACTTCAGCTAAAGACTGGCTCGGGGTGGTAGGTAACCTCTTACTCGAGATGATTGTTCACAAAGGGATAGACAAGTCACCGGTTCCTCAAATTGCTCAAATTTGACCTCCAGAGAACCAATGTCTACGTGGTAAACCTGGCAACATCTTCAGACGAGAAACAAAAGGTGACGACAATCAGTAACAATACCCTTTTTGCACCGATGTCGACGAAATGAAGGGTAGATGTAATTGGATCATAAATGGGGCCTAGATGGGTTGGGCTTGGAATTTGTTATCAACAACTATACCAATATACCAAGAGCACGAACCTTCTCCAAGATTGCAGCCGACTTTGAGCCAGGGTTTCTCTACAACGATCTCTTCCGGCATGGTCATGATAGAGATAGATTAACAGTAGGTGAAAGGAAGCCGCCTTGCTGGATGCGGGCGCCACGGATAACCACACAGGTGCATGATCCTATATAAATACGTCTCAAGGGTACACGAAGTCCACGAGACTTGCAGGGACGCGAAGATGGAGATAGATAATTTTGAACAGAGGGGAGAAGTAGATGGGATTGGAGAAGCAATCTATTACAGCGGGTCATTCCGAAACTATCCACTAAATCCCTCACTGGGCTGTGAGTCCAAAATAAGCAAGACCAATAATACTCAAAGCACAGACCAACCTTCTGGAGTCTTCACAACGTAGTCAATTGCTAAGAGGGCTAAACATCGGTGTGAGTGGCCAGATAGAGGGCTTACCCTGCTGCACTGTCTGAATCTCGTCTGCTTCCACATCGGGGATTTCAATTGAAAATTCCTGCCCGACAAGTCCCTCAATTGTGTTCGGTAGTTAGGCTGATGGATTATACCTCCTCAATTGCCATTACAACCTCAACGGAATCCAGACTATCAAGACCAAGATCGTTCGCAAAAGATGCAGAGATGTTAAGCTATGGAGGTGAGGAACAAGACACTCTGGAACATAGGATGCGACGTACTTTGGACTTGTCCACCTTTTCAAAACCTTTCATTACCTCCAAAATGCGTGTCTGAATCTCAGACGGCTGAAGGCCAGGGGCGGCAGAATATCGAGCTTGCGGAACATACCGCAGAGGTAGTCTAGCGGTAGCAAAGGTAGAACGAGGAAGGGAGCGTACTGCGAGGCGGAAAAAGGACATTTTGATTGGCGATGAACACGCAACAGAATGCCAACGCGCGTTAAAATAATTACTTCTATTAATTTATTGTTTTATTTTCACTTATCTCCTTTCGAAATTTTGATAATCCATCTCTTCTCTTTCTCTTACCACTACCATCTCCTCTCTTCTGGTTGCAATGGCTGTTGGGGGACTCTTATTCTACCAAATTCCTCTTACTAATATTGTCATAATTTACACTCTGACATTAATCTCTGTCCCTCCTTGAGGTGGCACTGTTTTTACTTATGTCCAGTACTGTTATTGTGATACTACTTCTATTTATCTCTACCTAGCATCATACGATGAAACATTTGATCTGCATTTGATCTGCATTGAACATCAATGGATGAAATTTGGTGTAGTGCTCAATATTTCAACAAAAATGAGTCAAGTGACACTGATGCAGTAGAAACCTTTGGACAAGGATTCTTGTCCTCAAATCTCTTCTTCATTACTAATGTTAAGCTCAATAATGTCTAAGGCATCTTCTGGTAAGTGATTGATTTTTCTCCCATTCGAAATTCATATCCAGCATCTCGGCCAAGAATCTATGACGTAATGCCCTCACAGCCAGTCGGACTCCTCGTTACCACTCCTTTCAAACCACTTTCACCATACAATGAAGTCCCGCGAATATTGTTGCTGTGCGATTCCCATGTTTAACGCAGGCATTTATGCCACTCTCATCGAACAATTGGTAGCTGGTGTTCTCATTGGAGCCCTAGCATTCAGCACACCTCCCAGTACGTCCCAAGATCAGAACTATCCGATGCAAGTAATGAACACAACAATCTTCAGTCGTCGGTGCTGCAGTACCTTCATTTTCTGCGTGGTTGCTCGGGATTATCTGTTTCGTTGCGGCGGCAGTTCAATTTCTTGGTTTTATTGGTGTTGCTAAGGTGCGCAGCACTCAGTGTGTCGCTCCTTACGGATGCTGAGCCAGGTAAAGGAGAAGCCTATTCTTTATCGTCGCTATGTGACTCTACATGGAATCATTATATGTGTCGCGTTTGCAATAGCTGCCGTTTGGGTCGTTGTATCTGCTGTTCATCACTCAACAGCCTCATCAAACTGTATTCAACGATTCTTCTCGGATGATTCTCTCCAAAGTCAAGGACAAACTTTATGTGATATTTTTTCATGGGTGGATGTTGGGATTATGGGAGGGTTATGGATTTTGCTCGCTATCTTTCAGGTATGGTAATCTAACCTGTAGCAGTAACAATTTCTCTCATTATGTCAGGGATATCTCTTCCTGGTTTTGTCATCCTATGGTTCCTCTCAAAGGAGGGACCATCAGCAGTACGATGCACTGAGTGGCCCCGTACATCCAGTAATCAAAGACTCTATTCCAATGGCAGATCGTATCGACTCTTGGAACTTTCGACCATCTACCGAGTTGAGCCGTGCACCGCCTGGCACAAGCGGTCCAGATTATCAGCACTTGCGCCAGATTAGCACTGTCAGCGCCTCCGATATCTTCAGTGAGCCTCAACAAAGGCCGGACGACAGTCTCTCTAATGACTATGGCTATAAATCTTATCCCGCCGCACTCCGAAAGCCGTCACGCGATGGATCCTACCAGAAACATCCTGCACCCACCGAAGGCTTGATCTGACGTCCATCATCCAGTATGTGCCCTTGTTCTCTTATTTTTCCCGAAATAATGGACCTATAGCCTACGTCACTCACATCTGGACGATATCTGTTTGTTACATGATAGATTGTAATAACCCCTGTGTAGAAACTGCACCATGTTAAGTACTAGACCGTTCCCTCGTTGCTTGCGCGTGTATCAGAAATCAACCTCAAAATTCCTTGAATTACATTTGGTCCACTTTTTCTACATTCTCCGTGTCGCGTCCATATAAATAATCAACTGGAGGCCTTGAAGTCTTCCCTTCCATTTGACTGTGTACCTTAGCCTTTGAAATGCCTTCCCTCTGTGACGATTAGATTTGTCTACCTTACCAATGACATCCCGCGACCTATAACTGCTTCGTGACTGAGCAAGACAATGGCAACATCATCTCATAAATGTATCGGAGTCGGTTCACCCTGTGTTCCCTCCATATCAGCGCCAGATCATGGCGTAATACACATTGTCAAATATCCTCAACCTTGATGTCGGCTCCAAGTGATGGCTCGCATCCAGATAAAGGAGTGAGAATTTTGTCAATAGAGAATGAAACATATACTGTCAATTCTGAGATAACCCATAGAATTTGCCTTCTCTTGAGTTCATTTTTTGGTGTCTCAATCTCATTATAGTCCACATTTGGTCAAAACCCATAGCTTAGACCTTCTCCCCACTGCCATGGGTTGTCTTAGAGTTGACTGTCTTTTAGTATGGTGATCAATTAGAAAAGATTTTGACTGAGATCTGACTGCAGCACTGATTAGTGCTGAATCATTCACTATATTCTCGGTCCATAACTTATCGAAATGCGGTGAAGCATTACTCTGTCAACTTATTTCCAACGTGCAAAGGAATTGCCTGAGATTAGCAACAAACTTCCACATGATATGCTTTACGCACATTCATGAAAGGGACACGTGCCTGCTCTATCTCGTGTCAAGGAATATATAAACTGGTGTTTGACGCTGGAAAGAAAAGACTCTGATGTTTGCCCACTTCCACTTTCTGACCATATTCATTCTAAGCATCCGTGCCGCTCTCGGCCGGCCGAGCATTCTACAGGACATAGCTCACTTAGAGTCGAGCAAATCACCCCTCTTACAGTACCCCACGCAACTCACTCAAGGAATTGTACCCAAGGCAATTCACTCTCACAATGACTGTAAACTTTCTCAATTGTTTTCTCATCACAAATACTGACACTTATATCTGAAGACTGGCGAGATGTACCCCTGTATACGGCCCTGAGTCTAGGTGTAGCAAGTGTAGAAGCAGACGTCTGGCTGGTCGATGGAGAACTCTTTGTTAGTCACTCAAACATCCACAGTGCTTCTAGGATGACTGATAGTTGATAGGTTGGGCATGAACTAGCAGCATTGACGAAGTCGAGGACATTCGACTCACTGTACATACAACCACTTGTTGACTTGTTAGATCAACAAAACCCTCGAGATGCGTTTACTCAGGCGGCGAATCTGTCTACACCCAAGTGAGAATTTTTCTGCCTTATCTAGTGTTCACAACTTATAATCTTCTTATAATCTTTAGTGGATTGTTCGATACTTCGAGTGTTACATCGTTGCAATTATTGGTGGATATTAAGACGGATGGTCAAGCGTAGGTTTCAGAGGAGCCTCCAACTCTTCCATTCTTGCTAATTTGATGTTGTCAGAGCCATGCCTTTCATTCTTCACGCTCTGGAGCCACTCAGATCAAAGGGTTATCTGACTACTTTTGAAAATGGTACTCTGAAGCAATCCGCAATCACCATCATTGGTACAGGGAACACCCCTTTGAATAGTGTGCTAAGTCTTGAGCCAAGGGACTATTTCTTCGATGCACCACTCACCGACCTTGGGACGAACCCAACAAATGCGACCTGGTCACCGAGTATAGCACCAATTGCAAGTACCGATTATGAAGTGGCAGTGGGATGGGATGGTATCAATGAAATCACGGATGTACAGAAACAAGCTATAGAAAATCTAGTCAGCACCGCTCACAGCTTGGCCATTCGAGCAAGATTCTGGGACACGCCGGGATGGCCTATCTTTGCGAGAAACAAAGTTTGGCAACAGTTGTTGCAAAGCGGTGCAGATTGGTTAAATGCCGACGACCTTGAATCGGCTAGTAATTTCTAGCGCAATATGATACAGGGAGAATAATAATCATGCATGCTTGTATTTTCGCCCAAAAACGCTCTTCAGTGTAAGAAGAGGCCCACCGGGTGGAGCAGGTACCGGTCCAAGTTTTCCTTGGGCGATTCGTGCCGCGGATCGACTTTCTCCAGGTACGAGTTGTCCCGCATGTAGACGTGGGGGAAGTTTAGCAGGATTTTCTGTCTTCGCCTCTACATAGAGAGCTTTGTATGCTACGGGCGTTGCTAGAAGTTCATCCTGATGAATGCTTCAGTAGCATCATGAGAAAGACGGAAAGCTGCGCACCATGTGAGTCGCTGCCTTTTCGGCGATCTCGTCGACAGCATGGCTGCTTCTATACTTAAGAAGTTTTTGAAGGTTCCATCGTGTTTTTTCTCGCAGAAGTCCACGACCGGATTTGCTAGGTAACAGCGTCTCTTTTTGGATAATTTGTGGCATATCGGCATGTGTATTATTGACAAGGATGGTATTAGTGTTTCCAGCAAGCTTCTTCTTCAGTACATCCCAGCCGATAGCTCGAGACGTCATCTCCCAGCGGAGATCTCGAGGATTGTCGACCAGTTCAACGATGGCTTCGGGTGCATTGTCACCGCGACGATTGCCGAACTTGTGAATCCGAGTGTATCCTCCAGGACGGTCCGCATAGCGTTGGGCAAGGGCCCCGAACAATTTCGATAATGAGTCTTGTTTGAGCAAGAAGGCAGAGGCCTGATCATATGAAGACTGTGTGTTTTTTTTGCCAAGTGAAATAATCTGGATTCGTGGCGTTAGCTGGAACTTTGTTGCACACCCATCACCACGAGTGATACTTTTTCTGCTAGCCTGGCAGTGTCGCGTGCCTTGGGCAATGTTGTTCGGATTTGCTCATGTTCAAATAGCGAAGTGACCAGATTACTGGCAACAGCTCAGTCGAATTACGGTTTTGTTTTATGTAGTACGCTCACCGGAGCATCAGCATACGATGGGAGGATGTCCTGGAAAACTTGCGAAACGCTACACCATGCTTCATCGTTGCTGAACGGAGGAGACTGCTTTCTGTCACGAGCGTGATGTGTCACTCATAAGAGTTCTTGGTTTCTTGGTTCTGCCCATTATGCGTGTATTAGCCCCTCTTGCCTTGGCCACTCTCTCGCTTTCTACCCTTTCTTTGGGCTCGCCTCTCGACGGCCAAGCTGTTCTCTTGAGTGGCAATTTTGTCGAGCAGCCCCACTGGGAGTACATAACATGTGGTATGCCACCATCTCGCCCCTTGCTATCCTGTCTCATATGTGAGTTATCATGCACAGACAACGACGAGGATCCCATCGTCCACATCAAGTCTATAGAACTCAGTCCCGACTCACCTGCGCCGGGGAAAGACCTCACAGTCAAGGTGAAAGCGGAGACGAGCGAGACTATCGAGGTACAATTCCACTCCCTGCTTTCCAGGCAGTAATTAACAGTGGTCAGGACGGTGCATATGCTGACGTGGCTGTAAAACTTGGGCTTATCAAACTCTTAAGCAAGCAATTCGACCTATGCGAGGAAGCGTCTGTTGCTTCCCTTCGATCGGCTTGACACCGTTCGACTGACCTACGCTATAGACACAATGCCAATACCTCTGTGCAATGTCCTGTAACTCCTGGATTCTATGAGGTGAAGCATACTGTTTCTCTTCCAAGAGAAATTCCTCCGGGTAAGACTTAATACATCGTCGTCTAGTCATAGCTTGACGGTCTTTAGCCAAGTTTCAAGTCAGAGTTGAATCATTCAACGCCAATGACGACCTTTTGTTTTGCTTGGTTCTTGAGGTCGATTTTAGGTGGAGGTTTCCTCACCGCGGGTAGACTTTCAGTAATTATCCCTGGACTGTGTACTGCTTCACTATATCATTCCATTACATATTTCTATTTCGATAGAATTGAACAGGACAATCCATGGCCTTGACTGCAGATTGCTTCGTCTTAATGTCTGAAACCAGAAAGGAATTTGGTCTGCACTCCGTCTAGCACTGATATGGGAAACAGTTGAGCGAGACCTCAATGGGCAAGCAAACCAAAGCTCTAAGCCGTTGTATGACCGCATCTACATTAAGTTGGTTCCCTTGTTAGTTCCGAATTGCCAAGGCACCATACCAACTGTCTCTATATGGAACAAACGTATCCTTTGCAAATGTGAAGCTGATCAATGATATGATAAGCAATTTTGTCCTATGTAGTCATAGTCTGCGATTCGATCTGATAGAACTGACCCTCGCCCCTAACAACTTCGGGAGCCACATGGACAGATATCATTGGACGTTCCTTCTGGCAATTGATCGGCTCTTGATGTCACGATCATTCTCAAGTTAAACCCCGTCTTCTCTTTTTTCCTTGACGGCAAAAACAGTGGAATTGGTTCACTGTACTTGAACACTCTCAAGCTCTTAGGGAAATAATGCCGAAAAACACCAAAAAACGCAAAGATAAGGCTGCCGATTTCGTTGTATAGTAACTGCTTTCGTGTGTCCAGAGTAGCACGCTAATTCTGCCTCAGAAAGCAAAACTCAAACTAGGAAAGGAAAAGAAGGCACCTGCTAATGTCATCGACACGTCTTTCAAAGCACGCTGTGAGTTGTTCGACACTCGCAGGCCCAAGCCAATTCTCACTGGGACCAGCGATCGCACTCCCGACACAGAGTATCGTCGCTTTCAGAGACGAGAATGTACCGACAACAAGGAGAAATCTCACAATTGACAACCTACTGACACAATTGAAACACTATAGTCCGTCTGTCAAGAAGGGTGCTTCTGTTCGTTTTTTGCTGTTGTTGCCATTGTTCATTGAGGTCGTTTAGAGGCTCTCCTCGGCCTTACTGAACTGCTGGAAGCACACTCAATTCTCATCAGGCAAAATTTGACCCAGCTTATGAATCAGCTTGCTCGTATCATTGGTGATGAGGTATGCCTACTGTACTCTTGTGGTTGAAGGATCTTCACAGGACCCTAGGATGCAAGTGTTCGCAAGCAACTCCTCACAAATTTATCTTGGATACTCCCCCAAATATCCAAGGTTAGTTATTCTGGCAGCGCCCTTTACTGAATACACACTTCATTGCAGGAAGACTTGATCCCTCATGCTTCGACGCTTATACTCTATACGGCATCTGCACAAACACACATCTTTCCTGAAATCCGGATAGATGCTGTTCGTTTTCTCACCTTGTTTCTGGAGTACATACCCGAGCCTATTCTTGACGGATGGACAAGTATGGGTTCCAGCTATGGAAAGCGCATCTTGGAAGGCTATCTTGGGAACTTGAATGTGGGAACTAAGTACGGGAGTTTGGAAGGTAATCTTTCCTCTGAGTTTGCCAGATACGAATTTGAAGTGAAGTAGGGCCTGCGATGGCGACATCGATTTCAGGCGTCATACTCTCACCATCAGTGAGTGTACTGGTGTAGCAGCATCTTTTCCTCACGTTTGACGGCCTTTCAGTCAAAGCTTGCGATATTGCAATCATTTTCAGTATTCCTTCGAGCAGGATTGTCAATACATTATCCCAAAGAAAATTCAGGAAGTCCTGAAGGTCCTCTATATGCTTGGTTCATGTCAGGTTCCTTTTCGACACCAAGAGCTTTCAAAGAATTTGAAAGCCTTTTCACCCCTTCCATTTCTACCCATATGCAACCCCACTGCTCAGGAAAACGGATGCTCGATTGGACAAGATTGGAAGAACCTCCTCAAGATTACCGATTTCTTGACATTGATGTGCCATGGACAATACAAGATGTAGAAAATGTCATCACAATTCCAGAAAGACTATCAGAGGGAAGCGATGTCGAGAGTTCAATATCAACTTTTCTTGCGGTACGAAATAAACGAATGTCGCTTCTCTCAAAACTCATCTGTGTATATTAGCATCTCGCACGAACGTTACATCCTCTCCTTGTGTCAACCATTTTGGACTGTGCTTCCTCCATTTTTTCCCCCGATGCCAAGAGTAGTGAAATCGAAATGTCGATGATGATGACTGTCTGCCAAATTGTATCGCTTTTATATGGGACACTTCTTGGAAGTGCCGAGGTGGTAAGTGACACCAGTGCACATCGGTTGTCGAATAGTTCTGAAGTTCACTAGGTTCCCACATCTTCTGTGCTGGAGTTGGAAACGCTCCTAGGTTACTTGACGCCTTATTTCCCCTTCACAGCGTTGAAGTTTCATATGAAGGTCAGAGTCCCAGATAAACTATCTTCCAAGGTATTGATAAAGAAATCCTTCAAGTCTGCCGAGAATTTTCAAGCCTTGAATCTCATTTACTGCGAACTTATGTCGTTTCTCGCTCTCCGCTCTAAATCGACTTCTACAAATCCTGGACGATCATTGAAACCTACTAATACGCCGACGATGCAAGTTTCTATGGTCAGCGATTATATCACTAAGTCACTTCGGGGTCAAAATACATCGATAAGCCAGATATCCTCTTCCTCGACAGCAGGTGTTTATCTCGCGCTCTTGCCAAGCATCTGGACAGCTATCAATGACCCCTATCCCGAGCTATCATCCCACGTATCTGGCGTTCTACAAGCACTCTTAGAGCATGCAAGTAAAGCGCCCTCAAAGTCCAGAATGAAACAAATTACGATCGAATTTGTGGCGAGGCTATTTCTGGTCAGTCTTTGTGAATTGAAGATGAATTCTTTGCATATGAATCAGGTGGACAACCACTAGCTCGAACTCGAAAAGGATTATCGTGGCACTTTCCGAGCCGGAAGCAATCATCAGGCACGGCAACTATTCGAGGATTGGTTAATCAGCCTGCCTCAAGTCCTGTGGGAAACAGGAACATCTGAACCCATGACAACGGAGGCGAGTCTATAACGTCGCGTGGCACCTTTCAAATAATTTGACAATAAACTTTGCAAGATTATCCTACGATTTCTATTGCGTTGGTTACAACATCGAACGTCGTTGGTCCAGGTGCGCAGTCGTTTACGCCATCAATAGCCAAGATATTTAGTCCAACCTCACAGGTTATCTCTCCATTGGCGTTACGTATGATACCTTATTTCACTTTCAACCACCCTATCCGCGGACAACTCTATGGACCATACTGTGATATTTCACCCCCTCTTCAGCAGCTGTGTCTAGATATGGCGGCTACTCTACTTGCCTGTGGACGCCACTGCGGAATTGGTGTATCCAAAGTTTGTGACAATCTTTTCAGGGCGGTCAACTCGGCAGTAGCAGGCACTCCCGAAAAGGAGCACTGGATGCAAGTGTACATGGGTGTTTCTTTTCTCGCTTAATCACCGATTACAAGATATCCTTGTATGCGTCTAAATGATCTTCTACATCAATCTACTACCCATTACATATCTGAACACAAACTACCAGAGTTAATGAAGCAGTCAAACAGAAAGCACATACATGACTATGGCAAGTAGGTGGCTTCGTGGATGGAGAATATCGAGCCAGCTCAATAAAGGGGGTGACAATGCCTTGCAATGCCATGCCGCGACTTCAAGAAACGGGTGGAATGAGCACATCAAGCACCGCCTGTCACCGAATGACAGATTGAAGATAAAAAGACAAAGAAAGGATCCAGGAACATTCAATTAACCCAATTCCAACTGACATCAGAAAGGCGACCAACGGAAGGGTCAGCGAGCTCGTCGAAGGCAGAGGGAGAGAAATCCAAATCTAGTAGGCCGCAACCTACACAACGATCCATGATAACAACTGTGACAGACTTGTCTCCATCTGTTGCATTATTAGGAGGGAGAAATTTTCATCCAGTGATCACTCACAGGTGACGGCGACTTTGCGCCCACAAACGGGATTATCGTTCGGATTAACGCCATTATAGTTCCTGATGTGTAGTTCGTAAGTAGTTCCATCACGATAGGGGGAAAATGTTACGGATAAGCGTCAAATAAGAGGTAAGAGACGGCAGCAATGTGGTCAGTGTCCTTGTTCGTCACACCACATGCACCAAGACCAGCTGTCGGGACAAATGAACAGGAGTAGCAGAATAAAGAAGAGAGCGACATACTGGAATAGAAGGTACCTTCCCCCTTTTGGGTACCAACCATGAAGCTGGGGAGATTGGAAGATGGAGGGGGAGACGGCTTTTTGGTCGTCACCGGAGGTTCTGCCTCCTTGGTGGGAGACGGAGTGGGAGACGGCTTTTTGGTCGTCACTGGGGGTTCTGCCTCCTTAATAGAAGACGGAGGTGGCTTCTGAGTCGTCATTGAAGGCTCTGCCTCCTTGGATGTAGATATTCCGAGAGTAGTGGTAAGGAGCACCTCGTGTGAAGAAGCTGTTGCGGAAGCCTTGTGAGTGGTGACTGCCGATGGAACAAGGACCTTTGTGGATTGCCCGGCGCTGAAGATCACAGTGGAAGAGCGGGGCCTGCAGCGCTTGTTTTGACGCTTGCGAACAGGGGCCGTAGGATCAGCAGAAGCTAGAGGATCAACAGGAAGGCGGGCGGCGAGAGCACGGTGAAGGCCACGAGGAACATGAGGGGTGGCGAGAGCGTAGGTGGAGAGAACAAAGGAAAGGAAGAGAATAAAAGCCTTAGTGAAAGACATTGGGGAAGGAATGGAAGACTCTCGCCGAGAAATGGAGCGAGTGGTACTTATAGAATCTGCACAAGCGATCTGTTGCAGGATATTTGGCCTCGCAACGTGCCTCCCACGCTTCATTCCCACAATCGCCATATATGTATTAATATGTACATATTAATATTAGATCCCGGCACTGGCTTTGGCTGCATACATTTTCACTAATCTCACATTTGTTGCATCACCCAGGCTCTTTGCACAGGCATCTATCTGCCCCAGTAGCAGCTGGCTCTGAAGTCGAGGAGGTTCTGCTGGGATCTTGAACAGTCGGGTGACATCCTCCTCCGGAAGTGGCGCCAGGCCCTGTGCAATACGCGCCTGATTCTCCTCCTGTCTCTTGGCAATGTAGTTATCTGCCCTTACTCGTTCTCGGGCGATCTGCCGCATCACATACGACACATTACCATCCTCTACCCGATATGAATCAATCGACTCTACAATTTGCTTCAAGTTCCTCGTTACACTGTCTGTCCCGAGGTCGAGTGCCGAATAGGAGGGCGTCACACCTGTCTCATATGCCTCATCGGGGCTGGCACCAACGAGTGGTGATGGTTTTGGCTTCATTAGAGTATTGAGGAACGAGCTGAGAAGAGGATTCGTGCGGATTTTGAGAGGAACTTCCTCAAGAATCGAAGAGAAAGTCAGTTGGTGCATCATCAGGCTGTAATTACCCCTTGTCAGCACATGGTTCAAAAGCCAGATAATGAAAGCCCTGCGCAAGCACACTGGTCCCTCTACCTACCTCGCCGTGTCAAGATTAGAATTCTTGTATGTATCCGTAAACGCAGCCGTCAACCGGTAGGCGCGGAATGATACGTTTCCCCGTGCAGTTTGCGATATATCTGGTAATTGATGCCACGAACAGGCATTAGAATCACAGAGCTACGTCGGGAAATTGACAAACCATGTATCACGACGACACCTCCGTGGCGCAACTTCTCCTGATGAATCATCTGAGTATCTATTAGAGTCTGATTATAAAAGGCACCAAGCGTCGTGGCTTGGTAAAATCCGACAACATTATCATCTGCCTGCACCTCCTTCAGTGAGCGCAGCATTGATGCCTGATGGCGAGCTAAAGATTGTTAATCTACGTCTTAATTCACACAAACAAAGGAACATACCAATCGCTTTGGTAGACTTGTCGTCGTCATCGTGCGAATGGTATGGGAGAGGGAAAGAATTAGAAATTTCCAATGTGCTGTCTAAATCTAGACCCAGTAGCAGCCCATGGGCAGTAGCTGAGGATGCTTCGTATGCATGTTTCATGATTTTAGCAACGACCTGAGCATGAACATGAATGTTGTCCGATTCATAGACTCAGAAAATATGACGAAGAGATGAAGTTTCAAGGAGCATAGAAGCTTACCATCCCATCCAGCTGAACACCCGTGATTGGGATTTCAGCCTCAGTATCTACTAGTTTTGCCATAGAAGCTGGGATCGCTTCATATTTTGGTTGAGAAGAAGCCTGAGCATCAGAAGGTGACGGAAGAGATGCTGCGAGAGCAGCAGCCATAGAAGGGGCAGCCATCTTCGAGAAAGTAGAATACACTAGCGTAGAGGCTTAGCACATACGAAAACCCCCAAAGCTTTTGCCAAGCAAGGCCAAATTCAACCAATGATTTCTCTTATCTGAACTCAATCTTTCCTTTCGTTTTTATGTGTACCCTGTCGAATTAAACAAAAAAGCACGCCACAGAAGCTCAGAAGGAGACAGGTTCCTGATTGGAATTGTCTACGCGGATCACAATAATATTGTTGGAGCAAAAAATCTACCCTGTAACCTGGAGTTTGAGTCAAACAGTAGCCTTCAGAGGGGTCCCATGTTCTAACGTTCAAGAGTTCATTAATATGTGCATTCGAGTGGACATATTGCCTGGAGTTAAAAAACGAAACCAACCAATCAATAACATGTCTTGATCTTGAGTCAACTCTGACTCTGGAGTCGGACCTGGAGATATGTTGGCAAGAATGAAAGTCGAAGTCACAGTCAGCATGATTGCACAATGACCAAGCGCGCCGCACAGGGTACACAGGATTCACACCCGCAAGAACCATCTGAGTCAACATGTCAGAGATAGAGGCTAGATACAGGTCGGATAAGCGGACGGAAAGTTACTATCTGTTTCGGCCACTCCAGAAGGAAGTCACATTCGCGTACCAAAAAGCGTTGTATGGGCCAATCTCTGTGGCTAGTCATATCTAAAGTGGTGATGCTCCGCATTCAGCAGTAGACCATGCTGCTCAAGGATTCTATTCAAGGAAGTACCACACGTATAAATGTGAAAATTTTGATGATGGTTATTGATGTCCAATTATAACCAGGAAGAGAATTCATTGATGTTGATCATGGGACTTATGGTCATTGGTCAGCTTAATGCCAAATTAAGCTGACAGTGGTTTCTTTTAATAGAACATTATATGTAGACGTCTTCAAACCCTGAAATTGGCTGAAATTTATACCAGCATTTGGAGGTCAGTGTTGGAATACCAAACGCTATACTAAAATTAATTTAGCGTTTTATGTCTTGATGTCTCAGTTTTGTTTATTTTTTTTAATAGAATAAATATGGAAAGCAGAATAGAGTAAAGTTGCATGTTTGCAACAAGTTTCCCCCCTAGAATTCCCCTTTTCTCGACCTTAACTCAACAGTCAAACCTTCACTGTTCATTCTATTTGAAAACTTTCGATATGGATCAAGATGTTGGAATTAGGAATTCATGCGAGCCTGCACGATGCATGTGATTCTTTGTGTTTCACATTTTATTGTTTTTATTGTTCTAACTAGGTATATAAGTAGAATATTTAGTTTGTATTTGCTATCCGTTTGTACCCTCCCCTCGTCATATACTAATTAGGAAGCAGTGGTATGTCACCTGGAGCTTATCACGTAGCCTGGATCACAAACAATTCTGGGCCGAAACATCTGTTCTTGTCAGGTGACTGTATAATGTTATTCGAACCTTGATTGTTTTGTATTTTTTTTCCACTGTCCACATCACATTCAGCAAATATTTCGAAATCAGCAGCCTCACTTATATCACTGCCAAGGTTAGAGGAAGAGCAGCAAGTGAACGTAAGCAGGACCTCGAAAATTGGTCTTTGTGAGGAATGGCTAAAATTCCCTTGCTCATCACATGAACATCGTCGCTTTACCCGAGCACAATTGGATCACACTCCTCTGAGAGAATTCAGTGTGGGGAGCAAATCATAGTTGATTATTCCCGTAGCAACGATCCCAGGTGCGGCATCATTATGTCACGTGCATGTTTCACGCACGCGAGTGCCGGGATTATGAAATTATTATGAAATTCAAGAATTAGGATTCCCACTGTCTTTACCTACACTATCCTGGGGAGTTGTTTCATCGTATGGCCTGATTCATGATAGAGGAAGGAGAACATTGTCAGCAAAAAAATTGTAAGTATCACAAGACTTTAATCCATAAAAGGCTACAGAACATTCTGGGAGACCTGAAATTTTACCCGGCATCTCGGCGTGGAATATTGAGTACTCATTCCCGACCAGTACTTTCTATGCAGGATAAACTGTTTTTTGAGGGCTCACACATTTGAGAGGATCGTGCAAATTCCCGGAGGCTCACGGACTGAGGTAGGTTTTAATCTCAGAAGCAACTTTTTTGATTGATTGGTTAAATCGAGCTACCGGTAAACGATCACCGAAAGCCGAAGCCCGATTAAAAACGAAATTGCATCTTTTCTTTCCTTCTTGAATGCAGCCATGGGCCTGTCCCGCTCTGCAAGAATTATGATTCTCCTTGTCATAGATGTTCTCTTCTTTTTTGTCGAGCTCATCGTTGGTTCGTATCCTTTAATCATGCTCTAACATAAACCCAATGTCTCGCAGGGTATGCCGTTGGATCTC
>Ga0153987_1000086_pt1 | contig 31123 bp, 28 predicted proteins | sample TSNC071MetaG_FD_102279 | JGI IMG/M metagenome (GOLD analysis project Ga0153987, IMG submission 102279) | Attine ant fungus gardens microbial communities from North Carolina, USA - TSNC071 MetaG | ecosystem: Host-associated > Fungi > Mycelium > Unclassified | place: USA: North Carolina, William B...
AAGGAATGACATGGGAACATCTATGTGATGGACACATATGGACATACGACAGTTGCATACACAGTAGACAAGACATGGGAGTAATGTACATAAATACTTTCTAGATACATGTGGATGACCTGGTAGATACTTTGTATAAATAGTAATACCAGGAAAACTCATTGAGTTTTCATTGACCTTCTCTGGTTGATGAGTGGAAATCCCCCCTTCCCTTAGTCTTGCTCTCTAAGTCCCTTCTGGGCACCTGTTGGCTGCTCACTGGCCAGGTTGCCTAACAATGTTAGCCTCTCTAGCAACTTTTAGGGCATACTCTTTGGTTGAGAAAGAAGAGGTGCAAGAAGAGCACAATTGCATAGATGCTTCACAGGGTTGGCCTATGCTGGCTTGAGATGTTGCTTGGTCTCTTGTATGAGGGTTGTAGCTATCTCAGGTGGATGGGGAAGCAGGGGGAAAGCAGGGGGTACTTGTATTCACTATACTATTCTTGGGTGCTACCATGGTTGATGGTGGATTGAGTTAGAGGAGTGATGTACAAATTAGTTTATGATCACCATGATAATCAGATAATTTCACTTGGAGTGTCAAAGGTCCAGGTATAGAGATTTAAGTTCTCAGGAGTTGCCTAAAAAGGTAGACAACTAATTTATTACCTATAGAGGTGTGAGTTCTATGGCATAAGTATTAGTATATACTAGAGACATTGTAAATAAATACACCTCAGGAGTCACCTATAAAGCTAGATGAGTGAGGGAGGAAATGTTGAAATACGATGGGGGAAGAGTACAAATGGATAGCCAATATAAACTAACTATCCTACTTATATACCTAATTAGAACAATAAGAAGGAATCACATGCATCATGCAGGCTCGCATGAATTCCAATTTCCAACAGGAAACCTATTGTACTAGGTTTATATGAATGTCTTGCTAGCTACATTCTTAGGAAGAAAAGGAAATCTGAAAACTGTGAAATATTCTCAGCAAGTGATGGGAGCCACTAGAATAATGGTAGGACTCTGGAACTATGACATCAAAGCACGGGTGTCATCGTTCGACACCAGGAATTCGTCTCTTTTTTTCTTCATAAGTTTAGAAGTTCATTTCAGCACGGAGTGGAGGATCTTAATTTAGACCAAGAAACTCTTATCTTATCTCTTATCTCCTACTAGTCAATGACATGCCCTCGCCGTCACTTGGCCTACCTCTTAGTGAATCTCAAGTATTCAGCAAACCCTCGGGCTTTCAGTCGGTTTCATAGCTTTATATCATTCTCTTATACCCTGCTCATTTGGCAAAGGATACAATTGTATCCGCCTGCCATGAGTCTCCCAGACCTCGGGTCACAGCAGCTTTCCCTGAGGGGTGCTTAGGACTTGGCTTATCTCATATTTGGAGGACCAGGCTCTAGTGGCATGTTTGTGCATTCACATGGCTGCCAGTCTTCTCATCACCCTGAACCGTCCACTCATTGATTAGCCATGACGTAGTGAACTTACGGGATATGCATCACCGTTTGGGTCCAAATTATGAACCAATCTATCGACATATGATGTATCAAAACTGGCAACTTCCTTGTTCTCTGGGAAGTCACACTGCATGGATCTTTTTTGCCATTCATCTGGACAAGGACATACCTAAGCTACGAGGCACAGAAGTGAATCCGTATTCCCACCAAGTCACAATGTTCACAATATATCACAATCTTCCATGTCGACTTGAGCTTTCACCGGTGATAGGCAATTTGATTGAATCTTGCATCATGACCAAGAACAGACACTTCGAATGTGAAATCGTCCTAACTATAAATTTCTGACCTGGCTTCTTTACCCCAACCTGTCAAGATATCCATACCAAGAAATCCTGACCACACTGATTCTCCATGGAGAATCTCTGGGCCAATATCAATAGGTTGCATCGGAAGAGAACTGCAACTTTGTTGATCACATAGAAGTGAAATGACGAAGAGACCTGTTTGAAGCCTATAAAATGCTGGGGCGTCAATCCTTCATATAACGTATGTGATCGCCGCTAGTAGCAGTTGTAATAACAAGATGACTCAGGCGAGATTACGTTCCATTGCACATGTGGACAGTCACATCCTGAAGACACCGAAGCCTTTGTTATCTCCAATCCCAGTAGCACCGCCTCCAAGGAGCCCATTGCGTAAGATCCGTTCGCGAGTGACGACCCCAAGACCTAATCCAAGGATGTCCCGCGTGTCTGTGGGTCTGATGATTCCATCGTCCCACAGCCGAGCTGTGGAGTAGTAAGATGTTGACTGATTCTCAATCTCCGATCTGAGAGACGCGTGCTGTGATGGATCTCTGTGATAACAATGTGAAAAAGAAGAATTCAGTCCAGAAAAGGAATTGACGGGAAGGCGAGAGAAAGTAAGAAGCAAAGAAAGAATAGAAGGGGATGACGATAAGAGATGGATAGGTAACACGGAAACGGCAAAAGCAACACTCGAGTCAAAGAAGACATAAGAAAAGTATGGATGACAGGACTGTTCAGGTCACAGCATTTGATCGAATACATACGATACTTGCTCGAGCCAAAGATTATCTCGATTAACCAGACAGAAAGTGGTACACATTCAGGCGGGAGAAGAAGAATTGTCACACTCACTTTGACACTGCCGTCATCACTTGAGAAAGTTGTCCTGAACCCATGACCGATACTTTTGCATTCTGAAAGGGATGGAATGCAGTAGTATAGATTAGTGTGTGCGACCCAAGGTTGATGAAAGACGAAAATAGAGTGTGAAACGGAACAGATTCTCCGGGGAACGAAGAGAATATGGATATGAAATTAACTCACTGGCCACATCCACAGAAAACGAGGAGAATACTGCGAACATGATCATCATGACGCAACAGTGAAACGAAGACATCAATTACGTACTGCTCTTCCCGCCATCCCTGTGGTTTTGCACAAGATTACATCCATTTATTAGTATAGGTCACAAGTAAAATAGAGAGGGGGGAAAAAGCAAACGTACCGTAATTTCCGGCACCGAAGCTGCCCCCTATGATTACGGTGATCTTGGGTACATTTGCACATGCGACAGCTCTAACCATCTTTGCACCTACATTGGTGACGTGGATCAGCTGCAGGAAGCGATGAAACTCCAAAATGGAGAAAGGTCAACTGGAAGAATACAGATAGCAGACACAGGCGACACTAGATGTCTGCAATTGATGGGCCCCTCTTTGAATGGCTCATCAAAAACGTAGATTGGAGTAAAACAGAAGTTCAAGAACAGGTGGAACTAACCATCTTTCGCGATACCATCCTTCTCAGCTTTGGATCCTACCATGTAACCGGTGACGTTTACGAGAAATAGAAGGGGAATCTGACGCTGGGAACACAGTTCGATGAAATGGGAGGCTTTAAGCGCAGAGGAAGAGACGAGAATCCCATTGTTAGTTATTATGCCTACTTGGTAGCCGTGTATATGAGCGAAACCCTGCCATTTTGGGAGAGTCATAAGAACACTTGACATGGAAAAGATCTGGGATAGAAGAAGGATTTGGAGTGGGGAAGAAAGGACTGACGGTGATAATGGTAAGGCCGTATTCTTTCTTGAACTCCCTGAATCTTGAACCATCGACGATACGCGCAATTACTTCTCGCATATCAATTGGCTGTCTCAAATCGGTGCCTACAATTCCATGCAGCTCATCTGCCGGGTATAACGGGTCCTCTGGAGTCTGTGTCGGCTATATACAAAAGATACATTAATCCCACACGATTTGGAATCAAAACCAACTCACCGGCACACTCCTCCAGCCCGCAGGCCCCAAATCCCCGATAATGCCTCTTGCAATCTCAATAGCGTGTTCATCATTCCTAGCTAAATGATCTGTCACACCACTCTCACTCGAATGCATCAATCCACCGCCTAAAGTCTCTTCATCTACGATTTCACCTGTAGCTGCTTTGACTAATGGGGGCCCAGCGAGAAAGATCCGACCTTGGTTTGCGACGATGATATTTTCATCAGCCATAGCGGGAACATAAGCACCACCTGCGACAGAGATACCGTGGACCGTGGCAATTTGTGATATTCCGAGAGCTGACATTTGTGCCTGGAAAGGTTAAAAAGTTTGAAAGGCGAGGGGGCATGGAGGCATACCATGTTGTAGAAGATGCGGCCAAAGTGGTCCTTGTCTGGAAAGACATTTGCTTGGTGTGGTAATGCCGCTCCTCCAGACTCAACTGAAGTTGAAAGTGTCCAATTTAATAGATCAGAAATGCAGAGCACTCTCACCAACATAGACACAGGGTAATCCATTCTCCCTCGCAATTTCCTGGGCTCTCAAGTGTTTCTTTACGGTAAGAGGATAATACGACCCCCCTTTCACAGTAGCATCATTAACGACAATCATACATTCTTTCCCGGATATTCTTCCTATACCAGTGATCATCCCTGCACCTGGAATAATTTCACCTGGGTATACATCGTGTGCTGCCAGAGGGGATAATTCGAGAAATGGAGAATCAGAGTCGAGCAGGAGATTTAGGCTTTTTGTAAATATTATTAGCACATAGTAAGCGCGGCAAAAAAAAAACGAACCGTTCACGAGGCAATTTCTTGCCTTTACTTTTCATTCTCTCAGCAGCCTTGGGTCCACCCCCTTGTCTAGCAGCAGCCATTTTCTGTTCTAAATTCCTCACCAATTCGTTCATAGATTCCGCTTTGGTCTGGAATTCGGGTGAGGTTTTGGATATAAAAGAAGGGAGTACAGATGCATGGTATCCTCTGAAATGAACAATATGTTGGGCTAGTGGTATGACATGAAGGCGTCGGATAGTTACAGCAACGACATGCATTGCTAAGATCGTTGAAGTGCAATTGTGACGGCGTATGGATCAGAAATTGATCGGCCGGCCCTTGAGCACCCGAACGGATCTGGATCCTAGGTACAAGTTCGGGATTGAAGGTGAAATTTCGGCCATTTGTTCAAACGTAGCGTTTGCTTGCACAGAGATCCAGGAATTTAAATCATTCTAGTATTTAGACGTCTCGCACATAGTGTCAATAATGGCAGAATGTACCCTTAGTATCCGAAATATGGCAACAACATAAATATAAAGAGCTTTTGTGCACAAGTGATGGCTATTAGTACACCTTTACCTTCACCAGCACCACTATCTCAAACGCTGGCTCTACAATCCACTTACGATACCTTCTTATCGTTCTCATGTGCTCAAACTGAGGATTCACGCGCATCGGATCTGGGTCCCTCCATATAACATCTCTTCGCTTGTGCGGTGTATCGGTATCAATATCCCGATCGTCCATATCCACAACAAGGGAAGAAACAAGAAGCACAACTAAACCGTCTCAGCCAAGATAATCTCTTAATCTGACGGGGAGCAGAGACCGAAAAGAGATCGAAACACCATTTGTGTGAAGGAGATTGAAACATCGTCGACTGTTAATCAAGTCATTCATTCTATCATTCGGCCGCAGTCTGAGTCTGAAAGCTAGAGTGCAACCTGTCCCTCTTCGCCGGCAAGAAAAAATCCTAACTCAAGTCTATTCTTGAAAGTGAGTATCGGGTCTTGTGACCCAATCAAGCATAATGTGATTGATTGATCATTCACCCAGCATGGCACAAGTCAGACAGACATGACGAGAAACATTCAAGAAGGGCTGAAAAACATAGAGATCGTAAAAGCCAATGAGTCCGCGCAGCCATCGACTTTTCTGACTCTAGCCTCGTTGTATGGAAACTGTGCATTGGGTGCCCAACACCGACGAAAAAAAGCACCTAGCCAGCTGATTCCATGATCATTCACATTGCTCTCATGGATAGATCAACTCTGGGAGGCATGATACCTTGAAGAGAAGCTTGGGGCTCCAGGAGAAACCAATGATCGAGTCTATTTCGCACTTGTCACGATATCCCCACTCTCATCCAGACATGTACCACATCCGAGGACCTACCTCATGCACACCCCTCCAAAAAAAGATCACATTATCATCTTAGGAAACACGAGAGATCTTTTGGTATGCGTCGATTAAGAGGGGAAAAGAGATATGCTTCTTTGATGTTCTCAGAGTCAAGTCAAGTCTGACAGCAAATAGGAATGATGATTCTCCACGAGGCCAGGGACCGTCTTTGTTAAAGGAAGTTGGGTTTCTCATTCACATCAAATTCCGAGGGATTGTTTGAGAGAGCGGGATAAGGGTAGAAGTCGGCCAACAAATGCTGTCGTGTGAACCTCTAAGTAGATTGATGCACCCTCCATTGTGCCTGGAACTGGAAAAGTTTGGGTCACAAATGACACGCACTGCCTCCAACAATAACCGAATTGTTAATCTCAGCACCCTGAACTAGCTTACTAATGCACTGAACATTTCTGTTGTTCTCATGTTGTCCATATCGTGGAATGAAAAATCGAAAATAGCATCGACTAGGATTTAAGATTGTGACTTGTCGACGGATCTCTTCCCTGCTAGTTATCTACTAACATTGTATCAATATGAGATACAATCAGATAAGAAGTGAAGTGTCCAACTCCAAGTCGGCTAGCTTTTGCAAACCTAGAAATCCTTCCAATCATCCCAATCATCATGCTTCTTCTTTGCATTGGCACGAGACATCATAGTTCCCATATCTTTTTGTCTCCCAACAGGTGAATCTACCTCAGGTATAAGATCAGTACTCCGACTTTGCCCTTGCGTGAATTCTCCGAAGAAATCATCATCATCTTTCCCATTCCCATCGTACAAGGCAGAGCTTTCTTCTCCACCATACCCACCATACACATCAACCTTCCCATATCCATTTCTCTCCGGTCCACCTAACACTTTTTCTTTGACGCCATAAACTGTATCGCCCAAATCGATGCCCATACTCCGCTTTCCCCACTCATTCGCTACGCCACCTAATTCTCCAACTTTTCTGGAAGCACCATCGACATAACCTCGAACGTTGGCCTGGAATTGCGGATCATTGAGACGTTCCACTCCTGGTTGGATGACACTTTTATTGATGGTTTGAGTAGCGCCTGCTATAGCCGATGAAAATATTGACCAGCCTTTTGATAATGCTGCAATCGGATTTTCTTGCACGTCGGCAAAAGTGGGTGCATTTGCTGAAGAGAGACGGAATGAGGGATGAGAGGAGTTGCCTGAAAGAGGGGTGGGAGTATTGCCGAAGCCTTGATAACGTCCACCTTGAGAGGGAGGAAGATCAGCTGGCCGTGACTCGTTGAGTTTTCCGAGGTTAGCAAAATAAGCTTCGTTTTGTGATTTTTGATCGACCGGTGTATTGTCGATGACAGAGGGAGAGGAAACATTTGAAGCAGGAGAGGTCACACCAGAACCTGTGGTGAACCGAGAATTTTGAGCCCGGGATCTCCGGAGGCCGGACGGATTGGGGGAGGATGAGCGGGAGATGGTGTTGTTGTTTGTTGGGGTGAGGCAATTTGCAGGTGGGGAAGGCGACCACGGTTTGCCAGCAAGAGCAGCATCAAGCTGCAATAAATTGTGAGATTGAGCCATGGCAACATAATCTCTGAAACATACTTTTTCTCGATATTGTGTAGCTGCCCAGCAGTGATATGTATCGTAGGGGCTAGCGGCATCTTTGTATCCACCCAGAGGGTCATATGATTTGACGAAATTGCGAAAGGGGGCATTTCCACCAAGCTATTCTGTACGTGAGCAGTACATAGGGCTTGGATTGGAAAAGATGGCGAACCTCCATGCGTTTGAGCTGATCATCTTGCCAGGAATCCATAGTCACAGAACGCACAAAGCTATGCAGAGATGAAGTTCTGCAGTGCAGTGGTTAGCAAATAAAAGTTACCTGATGTGTACGCCAAAACTGCGATGTGTACCAGCACATTGCAGGCACAGGAACACAGCAAAACTGGCTGACGGTTAAATGTCAACGTCGTCGAGGACGGGATCAGCACACCTCAGAGAGGCCCACTGGGGGTTTGGATTGCTGCAGTCACAACAGACTCTATTGTTTAAACCCTCACGCTGGATGAGTTGGTTCAGAATTTTTCTTGCAGCCGGGTCAGCCATATGTACGTCAAGAGTGTACAGGAGTGATAAAATACTACCACGTGACAAAGCACGCGTTTTTGATGTTTTGATATCTTATTGGGAATGCAGCTTGCCTTGGACAACGATGATCCAGCAGACAGACCGCAAGTCTCGTCGTCCAGATGTCCCAAAATCCAACGCTGCAGACGGTCCAGAAATTTGGGGAAACTGGGCTGGCCACAGGTCTGTTTCCTCTGCTCGCCTCGGCCTCCACTCATGTTAGTTCAGGCATTACTCTTTGGAGATTGTCCAGCATCCTTTGCGTGCCAGAATGTGTGGATTCGGCGATAAAGTACATTCAATAATTTACACGAACATCTTGTTATTCTGATCCGCCCCAAGGACCGGCGTCCGCTTGCCCCGGCTGCCGTCGCCAGAATGGTCGTCCATAACCAGGACAAGTCCATTGTTGATGTCGAGTCAGTATCTCTCCCATAGAACACAAATCTTACTCAAATTCCTCTAGTGAGATTGACTTGTCGTTTTTTCTCGTCCTTGTTGATCTATGGTCTGCAGATGGCAAGCAGGAGATGAATCTCGTCCTTCATCCCTCTTCTGCAGACCGGTCTAACCCCCCACTCACCAAGAATCGTCGTCGTGGCGCAAGCATCAATCAGGCACGAGTTTCACAACACTCTCCCATACAACCATCCCCTGTGCTTTCAGACCCCGTAAGCCAAACGTGACTCACCACAGCTAACATTTCTCACCGGAATTCCACAGGCACCGTCCACACCTCTTCCCACTCACACAGCTCAGGGCGCTTTCTCATCCTCCGCTGCTGCCACAACCTCCATTCCCCAACCACTTTCACAAGATAGTCCAATATCCAGTTGGGGATATAGCTCCAATCGTAGTACAACGTATCCGCCGCCTTCATTTTCCCCGGTCACGGCGAAACCTACGCCTACTTCCAGCTGGGGTGATGCTACCGCTGCCCCTTCTGCTTCCACTGTATCTAGCACTGATGCCCACCATCATCATCATCCCCTAGATTTCAATGATGCCCTTCCAGTCAATCCTTCACAAACACCTTGTGATAGTCCCACATATGCGTCTCGGCCTGATGGACATATACATCAAAGCATTCAGTTGCCTACAACACCCCCACCATCTCCTCCTTATAGTGCACTGCCTAACAACATGGGCCCTCCTCCCATCACCAACGATAACGATGAAAATAATTCTAATAGTATACCCGATACACCATCGACATCAGCACCTTTGATGACGTCGTATCCGCCGATGAAATCTTCTCGTTCAACTTATACCCGTACACTTGTTGGTCCGTTATCAGCGAATGCGACAAGGTTGCAGGATGAGCACCGGAAATCTGGGATATTCTTCCTATTCCAGGATTTGAGTGTTAGAACCGAGGGTACTTTTAGATTGAGAATGAGATTAATGAACGTTGGCGCGTAAGTTGTCGATCCTCTTATGCGACGATGCTCATTGTTTTCAGACCTCCAGCACCAGAGCAAGGAGCAACGAAAATTCATACTGATGTTTCGCCGGTGCTTGCTCAAACGTTCACCGAGTCATTTACTGTTTTCTCTGCGAAACGGTTTCCTGGCGTTCCAGGTAGGTCCAAAAGATTTTGCGCTCCTAGGACTTGACAGTGCTGATTCATTGATTCCCCCGTTCATATGCTTTGCGTCAATAATTTGATCATGAAATTTCATTCTACTCAATCAATGACTTTGCTGAATTTGCTGAATAATGCCTATCTCTGGAACCGCGTCACGTGTTCGGGCGAAAACTAGACACGACAGCGCTTTCAATTGCCTTTGGCAACCAAGGCCAAAAGATACCTCTTGTGAGTTTTCGAACCTTCCATGTCTTCCAATTCGCACATGCACATGCATCAATACTTCAACACTGAACCGTTATAATGGAACTACTATCTGAACGTCAAAGGGCTTCCTTTTCCTGTTCCTACCCCCCTATTAAAGAAAAAAAAAGCCAAACTTTGGGCTATTAACAAGATGCATATCCCTCTCATTACTTGTGCTGATCAACTCCTTTCTTCAAATAGCGAAATCGACATGGTTCTGGGAAACGTTGGAGACGTCAAGATGCGTCATCTGCAGAAGAAGAGGATTCAGAAGCCGAGTAAAAAAAATTTTTTTAGATAGATAAATGAGAGGACAGGAGGGAATGCCACTTGAAACGAGAATGTTTGGGTGTCGTGGTCGTTTGGAGTTTCTTCCTTCCGCAGTTGACTGATACTTGCCCTCGAGCCAAATCCGGTTGTCATTGTTATCAAGATTTTGTATCTATATGCCTTTGGGTGCTACTCTTCGTTTCTTGGATATTTTCTCACGGAGTTGTGTTTGCAGTCTACTACATGTATTGGACCAACCATGTATCTCAGTTGTGTGTGCAGTGATCGGATGGGATGTCAATCTGGGACAATTATACAATTCTAAATTTATGCATCCAGTGAGATATAGCGAACGTACCCCAACTATACAAACGAAATGAAATCCAAATCTCAAATATTCTCCAAATCTCCCTCAACATTCAATTCCAGATATACACCTTGTCATAGTTGTCTGACAACCTGTACCTTTCTTGCTCATCAAACTCCATGACAACCTTGACAGCATCTGGATACTCCTTAAACATCTTCTCCAACAAGGCTTTCACTTGTCTCTGTCGTTCGGGTGAATAATCAACGCCATACAAATCTGCATGAGACGTTTGTCCAGGTGTCGAAGTTTGTACAGCGGGTTGACCAGCGCGAAGACGTTGAAGACCGATGAGCAAGTGATGCAGCAGTGACCAATGAATTCTAGGGTTGTTACCTACGGAGGTAAAGGACAATGAATAGAGTGGACGAAGAAAGTCGGGCACCGTTTCAAAGGAAAGATCGTCAGAAGTGGGAGAGCGAGGAGCGATGAAGGGAAGATAACTTCTGTCGGATTGTGGTTCGTTTTTTTCATCTGATGCACCAAAGGAATCAAGAATGGGGTCAAATTCTTCTTCTGATGTTGGCGTTGGCATTGGCGGTGGTGGCGGTGACGGTGGTGGTGTTGGCGATGACGGTGGTGGTGTTGGCGGTGACGGTGGTGGTGTTGGCGGTGACGGCGGTGTTGAAACTGTGGGTGTGGGTGGATGATTATTGAGAGCGAGAACAGTTGCAGCATCATCACTACTATCACGTTGTGAACGATATTGAATGATCCTAGATCGTGTAGATCCACTGAACGGTCGGATAGGCGTAATTATAGCATTCAGAAACGAAAGATCCGTTTTATTGAGGACGTCAAAAGGTGGTCTCCACGTTTGTTCTTGCTTTTCGTCAACCGTCTCAGTAGAGTCAGAAGCAGTCGAAGTCCGAGCTTCATTTCGCACAACACGGATATAGGGTAGAATAATCCGATCTACCACCTCAAAGGCACGCTCATATTCTCCCGCTCGAATGAGATACTCTCCCAATCGATTCCAATTAAAAAAATTGAAACTAAACCCCTTCTTCTGATACTCCTGCCACACCTCCAAAACTCGATCGTGTTCTTCTGATCTCGACAATGTATCGAGATATATAGTGAGCGGAACGCAGAGCATATCCGTAGACGACTCAATGTCATCTTTACCCTCTTGAGGAAATTTCGCAGCGTCCATCTTTTCCAGCCCAAGCTCCAAAAGATGGTCCCAGACTTTGGTAGCCTGTTGTAGACGATATTTTTGTCGATAGAGATCGAGGAGGTAGGTCAAGACCGATACATTCACTTCACCACCAGCATCCAACATCTCATCCAATAGCTTTTCAAACCCCTCAACGTTTCCATTCGAGGAATACCCGCGTAACAAGGGTTCATACACTAGATTGATAGGCGAGAGTTGCAAATTATGTTCCGCCATAATGTCTCCCTGTCGAGTAGCCACTCGAGTCATGAATTCATATGCCACTTGTAAACTCCCTGTCGCTTGTTCATTAGAATAATAATTGAGCACGGTGTTGAATGTGACGGATGTAGGATTAATTCCTCGATCGATCATATCTTGGTACGCCTGTAACGCCCTGTCCTTATCTCCCTTGCGTAAGAAACCAGCCATGAGGATGGTGAAAGTGAAAGGATTCATGAGACTCTGGGTACCACTCTTTGCTCGCTTGTCCATCTCACGAAAGATATCCATAGCAGCACCCATATAACCCGCTTCACATGCTGACTGAAGGAGCAATGCGAATGTCACTGGAGTAGGTTTGATATTTTTGTTGGCGTCCAATCGTTCAAACAGTGTTGCAACAACGCGGAATGGAGCTCCCATGATAACATAACCCTTCAAAGCAATGTTATACATCTCGATAGTAAGCTTCAACGGGCTCCTGGTGTTCTCCTCTAGTGATCGGAACAATCTGATCGCCTCGTTCCATTGTCCAGCATCGACATAACAATTCAACAAAGCACCAACCATAGCCTGATCCGGCATGACATTTTCCAACAACGCACGCTTGAAAATTCCCTCAGCTGTACTCGGTTTATGATGTCTGTTGAGAGCAGTTATGATATTTGTATAAATGACGACGTTGGGCGCAACCCCTGCTTCCCGCATCCGATCCAATACAGCCGTGATAGCTTCCAGGTTTCCACTCCGAAAATGACTTTGAATCATGGAACTGTATACGTAAAGATTAGGTTTGAGACGGTCCTTGGTTATTCGCTCTATCCAGTAATCAATCCCCTCTGGATCTGAACAACGAGCATAGCAATAGATTGCAATAGCATAGTCCATGATTTGAGGTTTCGTACGTCGATAAGATCCATTTTCATCCCGAGGGTAGTACTCCTCAAAACGATGGTGTAGTTGCGATACATGTCCTCTGACAGCACAATTGAGCAAACCCATGACTCTATGATGCTTGCTGAGCTTTGGCGTCCAATCCGTACTATTGAGCCGTCCCTGAAGCGCAAAGAGGTGCATCCCAGTATTCATATGCTCCGGAGTTGTTCCTGGAACCTCGTCATAAAGGCGATTTGCGTCGTCAAAGTAATTATCTTGCGCTAAAGCCCTCACAAGTCGGAGTTTAAGCAAGTCATAGATAAAATGGTTGCCCGTGGAACAATTGCCCTCTCGCGACCCAAACGCTGCTTCATGGGTACAAAAAGCCAACTGCGGCTGTCTGTATCGGCAATAGGCTAAAATGAGCAGTACAGTAATTTGTACCCAGTTTTGCTCATCCAGGACTTCTTGACTGTTGATCAGAGACACGGGATCTCGTAATGAGCTGAGGATAAAAAGGAGCCTGGGATGTCGATTGACAAGAGCAGCAACACCCTCATCACGAAAATAAAAGCAATACGGAGGCTGAAAATACTCCTTGAAAAAATGATTTTTGAGAAATTCCACAACATGGAGGGCATCTTGAAAGTGGAAAATAGCGCAATAGATGGAAATGTATGTTTTGGCAATCATTGGATCCGCTTGAGATTTTGGAACGCGAATCTTCTCCAAAATCTCGATTGCAGCTTCGAATTGACCATGCATCGAGCGACATCTCGCAATGAGATGTTGAATAGATGTGATATGACATTTCATACTTTCCGAAACGTGAATTCGCGCTTGTAACCAATAGACCATCTTCCGAAATCGCTGTCTTTGAATTTTCAGCTCGTATAAACTATCATCTTTTTCGTAGAGCAGTTCAATCTTGTCGCAAAAACGTTCGGCAAAGAGAATGATGATATGATCTTGATTATCTCTTGTTGTTTGTTCGACACCTTCGTTGTCTGCAAGAAATGCGATAAAAGATCGCCAAGCATCATCCAATCTCAAATCTTCCACATTGACTCGTGTATATCTCACAAGATGAATTAGATACGGAGCTCGGTTGGTTTCGGATGATGAGGATGAAGACGAGAATGGGGTTGAGGATGAGGATTCACTTTTTTGATGGGATTGCGAAAAAAGTCGGGTAGATCGTGCCGTGGCATGGGATGTATGCCTTCGCTGTCCATTCGACGACGACGCATTCCTCTTGCTCAAACGATGGACAGCATACGCTTTTGGATTTTGAAACCGTCGAAGACGTCGTTCCCTAGGCAGTGACAATTCCTGAAGCATGAAAGGAATCCCATGTGCTAAACAACCAAATAAGTTAATTTACATTACATACTCTCTGAAAAAAAAATCCACGAAACTTACCTGGACAGTAGAAGAAATTACGCGTAGTACAGCAAGACCACTCTCTACACTGCGAAACGCGACGCAAACGCGGTTCTTCTCTTCCTTTCCCCTTGGACGGTCTGAAAAGGTTTGACGAAAAAAATGGATGTTGATTTTGATGTTGGTGATGCATAATTCTGCCTGCGAGAGTAGGACAAGCAGGGTAAGATGTGCCTTGAAGAACAGAGCGACCAGGAAACAAAGAATTTCGTATGACGATCGTCAACGGTTCAACCATGAGCGTTTTGGCCGAGCTCTATCTTTTTCAGAGAGGATTAGCGGCCAGTTGGAACGCACTGAAAGTTCCACCTTTGAAAAGAGTGTAAGAGAAAGATTTTCACCAAACTGAAAAAAAAATAAAGGTTGAGCTTAGCCGTATATTCATACAGAAGATTTAGAGGAAAGTTAGGTCAGCTTCTAGGTTGAATCACGTGATATTTTTATTATAACGCGGTGCTCGGTTGCATACATATATATTCCCAGCACACGAATACAAAGTAGATGACATGAAACTGATTCAAAAAAAGAGCGAATGAAAGAGAAAGAAAGGACAGGAAGTAGTATAAAATATCATCTACGTGATATTGTTAGACATCACGTGGTCGTTTTTTCTCGATGATGGGTGGAACAATCTTATCTCAACTTTCCAGATGACAATTCATAAACCAGACCTCGCTATTCCGCCTTTCGAAATTGTCCGCGCAAGTTCAAAAGATGAAATACAGCAGTGTTTCAACATCGTTGGTTCTCCCCAATCCCATTCGAACGATTTGATTTCTTTTATCTTTAGAGAATTGATGTTTTCCACCACGAACAAAAGTTTCCGTTGGATACAGAATTTGATGAGTTCGTAACAACTCACACATACACATACACAAAGCGATGAACCGGTTTTTTTTTCCCTAGTAAAGAAAAACTTGCCACTCATCTCCTTCTCCGCCTTGTACCTTCTCTCACCCCCATCGGCACCATTCGTGGCTATCTAATACCCCAAACAACGGATACCTATAAACTCACACGACTTGCTATACATGAAGGCTATCGCAAGTATGGATTCGGTCGAAAACTTGTAGAAGCATTTCATGATTGGGTGAAATCGGATGCTTCTGCAAATTCGACGGCGGGTTCTGTGATCGTGAATCCATCACTAGCAAGACAGATCAACATTCATTGTCATTCACAAATCTACGCAAAAGGTTTTTATGGCAAGTATGTCTATTGCCCATTCCCTTTCCCAATATCAAAACCTTTTTTCGCCTCGAGACTGTTCTGACAAACGACGTCTAGGCTTGGTTATGTACAAGAGGTAATCTTCCCTTTTGTTGGAGAATTGATTCATTTATCAATTTCCAGGGCGAAGAGTTTATTGAAGACGGATGTCCCCATCAGAACATGGTCCTCTACATCACTCTGTGAGGACTTGGGCTATTTTAGATGTGCACATACACAATTTGTCACCTTTGCTCAATGTATATATTACTGCGACTTTGCAACGCAATAGGGCAACAAGATCAGAGCCACAAAAGGAGGCTCTACATACACTAGGTAAAAATACAGGTTGTGTGAGGTCGTCTAGGACGACCAAAGCAGGAAATGGATTTCCGCAGACAAAACTGGTATCATGGGTTGTTAAAAAATGTCAATGAGTAGAGAGAGATTCATAAGGGTCGTGAGGGAATTAATCGTGAAGAACAAGGCATATTCAAGACTGAGGGAGGCGATCACCGTCATCTGTGCTGAAACCTTCACTGTCGCTTTCAGAGGATTCCATCTTGACAGGAGCAAAGGCAGGACTATTGGGCAAGATACTGAAATTAATGTTGGTGCCATAGGCAGGAGCACCGTCCTCGTAAAGCCTCCTTGCGGCTTCGTATTCCATTTTCTCGTGTTCAGCCTGGGCCAAAAATGGCTATAAAGCGATGAGATAGAGAGTGAGTAGAGAAAAGACAAGGTACCCGTCTCTCTGCGTCTGTCATGGACCGCCATTTTGCGGCAGCGAGGACGCTCTGCTTGGTGGTTTCGGTCTCGTTACCGAAGATATTGTGAACGAGCCCTGGATTCGCTCGAATGTATTGGAGGAACATGAAGTAAGCACTGAGGGGCTTCTTGGGAGCGTTTGGATCCTTGATATTGCTCTTGCGAGACTTTCCGGCCTTGCGCTGGGCAGCACGGTAGGCGTTCTCACGTTTAATGTCGTCAGGGGTGAGTGAGCGCATGTAAGCGTTGAGTTCTCGCTCGCGAGCTTCCTTTGCGGCCTGGGAGCGGCGCTTATAAGGCTAGAAGAGAAAGGATAAGAAGAAGACAAGAGATGGAGAATGGAGATGACCTCTTTGTCTTGGAGAGAGAGAGAAGCATATTCTTGACCTGCTTCCTTTGCAGCCTGAGCGACATTGAGCTTGGTGCCAGAAGCCTGCTGGCGCTGGATCCAGTCTGTAAAGTAGAGCTGCCAGGCAGAAGGGGCGAGTTTGGGAGGTTTGAGGACGGGCTTCAACGCTGTAAATGATGATGAGGTGGTGGTGGCGGTAAGAGTACAAGGACTCACGCATGTCGGGATCTTCAGACTTTTGTTTGCGACGGACAGTTCCATCGCGATCATGAGAGGAGCGGGTGAAGGAGCGGGTGATGGGAGGACGATTCTGGGAAAAAGGAGGGGCACTGGAGGAAGTGAGCACGTGGACAGAACTCCGGCGGGCAGGGCGGAGGGTTGAGTCGGTGAAGTGACGGACGGAGGGCCGGGGCGGACCGGGAGAGGGCGGGAGAGTGACGCCGTCCCACAGCTGGGTTGCCCAGGTCGGAGCTGGATTAGCGGAGAGGAGGCGGGGCCTCGGAGGATGCGGGGAGGAGGGATGATGGACATCGAGATCGCAGGGTGAGATGGACGACGGGAAGAGGGATTCGACGGTGATCTCAGGATCCGTGAGCCAGTGATTCATGTCGAGGTCATACAGGCCTTGCGTGAAGACGTCGGTGTACGGCTCAACGCTCGAATACGGGTCCACGGGCTTGACGTCGGCGAACCATGGCTGGACATCGTCAAGGTCCAGCGGCCCAAAGATCATGGGGTCAGCATCGAGAGGGTCCTGCATGGCGAAACGGCGTGCAAGGTAGCATCTGAGTGCAGGCATATTTAAGGGCATCCGGCATCTCATGACTGTGACTGTACTTCCTTTTCTGGAAGCGCAGGAAATCGGGCAGTCGGGCGCTGCTGGTGGCCTCGACGACGGTGCAAGAGAAGCGCGGTGGGAATCTGGATGGCTGCAATCCCAGGATTTCACGCTGCCTGCCCTAATGCGGCTAATCTCGATCCACATCTCAAATGTATGATCTATTACAGAACAACGAGTGACGGGGGGCTGTACCTTGTGCAGACGCGATGTCCTGTCTGATCTGGGTCGTGACTGTCGCTCAACCCCCCGGATACCGCACTCACCTGCATGATCGCTTCTTCCCGCCGCTGCGCTGCCTGCTCCCGCCTGTATCCATCCCGGTCTCCCTCGGCCATCAGCAATGGCACCAGGTGAATCCTCGACCATGCCTTTTCACGTTGCAGCTCTCTGCCAGACATTAGCCCATCTCAGCCACCCACCACAATCTTACCTTTTCTCCAGATTTCCCTGCCCAACCCGGTAAAAGCCGTAGGCACAAATCGCTATCACCCCGCCCAAAATTGCAAGCCCTCCTGGTCCTCGCAGTGGCAGATTTCGCTTGTATTTAATTGCTTCAAATCCCCCAGCAGGGGGCATGTCTCTGTGGTCTTCAGCATCAGCCACAGCCAAACAGCTAAAATCAGTCTGCGCACTGTCTGTATGGTGCCGACACTGCCATACAATCTGAGTCAAGTGTGATAAAAGTCATCAGAAACTCACTTTATCCGTCGTTGGTCGGGTTCAACAGGAAAGTGGTTACCTCGAAATCAAAAATTTGCCACGTGATCCATGCGTGAGAACGCGCATGGGCCGGGGAATTGCCTAATTGGGCTACAGATATTTGCTCTGCCACCTGTTGGTTGACCATGTCCCATCATCCCTCCCCGCCTCATTCCGCATCTTCCCGTCCTCTTCATCCCCTTGGGATCACGGCAGGCGCAGAAGATACCAAGTATCAAGCAAAATACAAGGACCTCAAGCGCAAAGTCAGGGAAATTGAAGGCGTGCGTCTCCCCTCACCTTTTTTTAATTGTCTATTTACCTCGACCAGGGCAATGACAAGCTCCAGTTCAATATTCTACAGGCAAAACGGAACATCCAACGGATCAAACTGGAACGCGCGTGCGTTGTCTGCCTTGCAGGTTTTTGTTTTTCAGCTGCATAGATTCGATTTTGTAGTATTTTATACGAGCGTATTTCCTCTGCGCCACCGGCGACAGACCCCGTGACCGCTGGGCCAGTTCCACCGTCATCTGGACATGCGCCGCCATCCCGGTCGTACTCCGGGTCCCACCGAGATCGACCATTGACCATCGATGGTGAGCCTCTTTCTGCAGAATATTTGCGCAGACATGTCTCTGTCCACGACTCTGCCCGCCATCTTGCTCCTCTTCCTCCTCATCCTCAAATGCCTTCCGTCACCCCATTCGACCCTCGAGCTCATCCCATCTCCAGTCCCCCTCTTCATTCTGAACGTCCTAGATCTCTTCAGCACTCTGCTCGACTCCATGCACGTTCAATTTACCCTCACATTCCTGGTCAGCACTACCCTGACACCACGTCCGTCCTCTATAGCCCTCAGCAACCCCCAGATAGAGCATCATCCAGGCGTATGGATTCCAACGAATATCCTCGTCCTCATTCCAGACATCCTTCCCATCTGTCTCCCCACATGCCCTCTCCTGACCCTCGTAGAATCCCACCTAACCATGCCATCCCTCACCCCTTCTACCATGATGACCAAGCTCGTGCAGACTGGGAGCGTGACTCCAGACATCGTGAATCTAGGGAGAGAGAACTCGATATCCACTCCCCTCACCCAGCCTCACATCGTCTCGATTATCCAGAATACCCCCCCTCTCATCCCCCTCCCCGGATAAGAGAAGACATCTATCACCGTGATCCTGCAATTCCTTACTCATCCGCCCATATCTCCCGTTCTGGTACTCCTGGTTCTCATAATTCTGCAATAGACCAACCCCCCATACCTTCGCGGCCTGATTCACGCACACAGTTGTATGAAGAACGAAACTCTGCAAGACATACTTCATACAGACTTCGACCCATTAGTCAATCCAGCAACATGACAGAGGACCTTGAGTTTGCAGGACATGACCGCCAAGATACCCGAGTTGGAAGATCTACATCTCATGACCATGCAAAGATCCCTTTGTCTTCTACTCCTACCGGTGCCCATCCTAATCCTACACCTTCCGGCCCGAACAACGGATCCAGCGGAAATATTGTCCTTTCTGCCAATACTGCCGCTGCAGGTGGCGGTGGCGGACGCGAAAGTATTTACTCTCATCCTCCTCCTCCGCCTCCTCTTGGATCTGGACATTCTCATTATGACCGCTTGGACCGCGGACATGAGGTTTCAATGAGGAAAAGAAACAGAAGTGATTTGGACATGGACATCGATAGCGATAAGGACAACATGAATGACATTGGAGGGCGAGGCACAGCAGATTCTAGACGTAATACACCTGCTTCCGGTATTTTAGGCGAAGACAGGGACAAGTGCTCATTGAAACGTTATTATGATCACCGTGAAGGGTCCATTCCTCCTCCACCAGAACTGCATGACAATTGATTGGATGTCAAGATCTCAGTGTGCAAGAGCCTTGTATTACACACAACTGGACTGCAGGGGTGCACGATTATTTTGGACATATGGGTTCCTTTTGTTGTTGCTGCCGTAACAGGTCCTCTCTGTCTATTACCTTTCTTTGTCCGATCCTATTCTAACCTTGTGAGCCTCATGTTCGTGTCCGTGTGATGTCGGAAGTTGTGGAGCTGTTTTGAGTTTGTTATAGATATATATATATGTATGTATATATACATATAGAAAAGCGAAGCAGAGCATACGCGAGAAGGTTATTTTGTATGTATCATGCGGCTCTCCTGCAGAAAAGGATGTATTGAAGTATATTTGTTCACTCCCCTTGTCTTTATGTAGCTCTCAAAAATAAATAGGAGCATCGGTTTGCTTTCGCTGAGGACAATCAACATTGAGATGGAAGACACCTAAAAGTCAATTTGGGGAGAGATGGAAAAATCTATGGGAAATCTATGGGTTATCTGAGAACTGACCTTATCTGGCTGTGTTACTTGGTTACGGAATTTGATTTCAACTAGGGGTGTATGTATGTGTGTGTGTGTGATAAGAAGCAGTCGTTCTACGTCATCTTTCTGCCAGAAAAGCCAATTCAATGAAGAACGTGTCTATGTCATTCGATAGGTTCGCGAATTGAGAGGGGTGATTAGTAAGTTTCGTTGAGTGGAACTGAACTTTTCCTTCCAAGCTTGAAGACCGAGGGGGAACGGGTAACATGAATGAGAGAGAATTTCAACCAGTGATTCGAGATGTCGATATCTTCCAAAACCACATGGAACGTGTGAGTTTTCTCAAACGTGTGTCGTGTTCGAAAACGATATCGCAACTCCCCCGCTCCTTCTCTCTCTCTCTCTCATCGTTGTTATAGAATACTTTCGATACAATGAGAGTCATTAACGGATCGGTGATGCGACATCACGGAAGAAATGCCATGTGATCATAAAACCAAGTGCTCACAGGTTCTAATGATCATTGGAGTCCAATCATGAGTTCCTATTGCGCCGAAGTCGGGAAGGATGTGCAGTCGAAATAACGTAAACAACAACCCATCCATCCTACCTCCCCCCTTTTTTTTGGCTCCAGGAAAAATGCCTCAAAAAAACCAATCTATCATGGATGAAAGAACCAGGGAACAGCGATAAATAAATAAAACAAAAGTCCCGGGCATCAACCTAAGGTTTGTTGAATTATTGATAAACTTTGAGAAGAATCTCCACCATCCATTTTGAAAGAGAGAGAGAGAGATCGTGAGCATATGCTTTCATTGTTCTATGTTTGTCATTATGACGACTTGTAAGCGGTCTTGAACGGCCAGAACAACCTTTCTTAGGTCAGGCGGAGGGGGTTGGGGTTGGGGGGGAAGGATCGGCGTTATGGAGTTCAAGGTCTTGAGAAAAGAGGGGAGGGGGGGTCTCCGCGATCAATTTACGTCTGTTTTTTTGTTTTGTGATTGGTTGGCTCGTACGATACAAATCTGATAGGTCCATGATTGATATTCTGGTTTATGTCCTTAGCTATCACATTCTTGATGCCAATCTCTTGGCTTCTGAATATTCCCTTCCTTAACCAGGTCAGATCAGATTTGGCATGGTTCTTTCTTCGATTCGATTACAAATATAGAAATCCCCCCCCCCTCTCTCTCTCTTTGAACTATTTATTCACTGGTGCGCGTGCGTGTGGTGTAACGTCGGACACATTGAGTCAATCTAGTATTTTATTGATATGGTATGTAACAAAAAAAACCCTCACCTCATTTATCTCCACCGTAAAGTTTATCCACGGTTACGGACGGAACAACAACCAACCTACCCACCAGGACATGGGGTCATCCGACCTAAGCATACCTTATTTACGATCCTTCATCTTCGTCTTCGTCTTCTCCACCAGAGAGCATGTATATGTGCATTACATGCAATGTCATGGAACCAAAGACCGAGATACACCCAACTCAAAAAACTCCTTCGTCATCGAAATAAACTTCTTTCTCCACCTCCCCCCCAACCCCTTTCGCTTCTCTGAATTACTTTATTCAGAACTCGATAGGGTTCAGAATTTGACAGATTTTGAGACATTTTCAGGTCCGAAACCGTAGATTACACACAAGAATGATGAATGATGGCCAAGATTGTATCTCTTTAAACTGATAGACAAGCAAACAAGATTCAGGGGTGGAATCCACCGCCATATTCACATATCATAACTGATTACGAGAAAGAGAACAGATATCACGAGGCATTTGACCTTTCTTGACTCGAATTGCTATTGTGCTAATAATAGACAATGACTTCACCAATTTATTAAAAGCAGTGCTGACTGCGGCAGGGGTATATTCACATACGTGGATAGATAGCGTAACGCCCGAAAACTCAACAGAATCTAATGTATAGACTTCACTCCACCCTGGGCGCAGCCGAATGACAATAATATGACCACTTCAGACAACCAACATGCTAATAACCAGGAACCTGTATCAGCATTCGAATCAACCAGATTATTTTGACTCTTTTAACAGTCACACATCTCAGGAGCGTATATGAAAATTAGCGGCAGAGTCGCATTTCAACACTGGGCACCAAGAAGCTGTGGAGCGCTCGATGGAATCAGGAAAGCTTGCGCGTCCGTCAGATAATGAGTTTGATTGTAGCATACCCTCTGTTCCAAGAAGACGCTGGCACATCTCACCCGCTCCTAAGACACCTTCGGATCCAGGCCCGGGAGGAAATGTCAATCCTCTCATGCTGTCACTATCAACATCTTCGTCCACCGGTATCTTCCAGTCTTGCCAAACCTTCGCTTGATTATCCCAATAAGCATTCACACTCTCGACACCAGTAGAAAAGTCATGCACGAGGTGTTCAAATAAAGGTCGGACATCCTCTCTCCGACGCATAGCTTCAAGGGCGATGTACAGATCCTCAGTAGTATATCCAGCATACTGGGCCTTGAGTTCCAAGATAATATCCATTACGAAGGGCGTTCTCGAATGATTCCGTTTTGGGCCTGAGCCAGATTGGTCTATTTTGCAATTCTGGATCGTCTTACGAGCTTCAGATAACATGAGTCTCGCCCGAAATCCTCGGTTAATATCTGCCGAGCCAGTTCTCAGTGCTCTAGATGGTACTTTGGAATCCGAAGTTGTAGAGGCTCCATCGGAATCTTGCCGACTCTCAATACTATCCAATTTGGGCGAACCAAGAGTGTGGCTTGCATGGTACCTAGGTGTTTTCGGAAAGTGTGAATATCCACCAGAAGAACTTCCTGAAGTCGATAACAATGTTCCACGTTGTCGTATCTGAGGTACATTGGATGTCTTGACAGGTACGATATCTGTCACAACATCGCAATCTGTATGCTCATACGCCGGCACATCGGAACATAGGGGCACAGAATGACGAGATGCATATTTGATACGGCAATTGCGTCGTCTTGTGGGAATGCTTTGTGATCGTGACTCTTTTGAGGTCGGAATTTGTAAAGGGAGAGAAACAATCACAGGTGAATCCAAGGGTCGGTTGACCGATGACCGAGGAGCTGTGCGTCCTCGAACAGTGCTATCACCGGTTTCCAAAAGATCAAAAACAAGATGTCAATGATCATTTGGACAGCTCCCAGGAACACAGATGACGGAGGACTCACCGTTTGTGTGAAGCTGTTTTGTGACTGATCTTCTTCAGGAGACCTTGATTCGGCGTTCTTCCGACCGCAAGCAAAGAGTTATTATTGACGCATGAATCCATTGCGAAGAAGAACTCGATGAGTCAAGTTTGGCTGGACAGGGTATGAAGCTGACGATGGGTCTGGGAATTAATAATATGGCCGCGGCTGACACTAGTGACAGCAGTTACACAATGACCAATGGCTGTATTTCGATCGTGACCAGTCTTGGGCTGAATTGGCCGATAAAGAGAACTGAAATTCGAACAAGCTTCGCTTACCATCAGCCTACGCTCCACGGAATGGATAGCGGCGTTGACAATCTGGTATTGACAGCAGACAATCCTCGTTATGTCCGGGGATAAAGTGGCCACAACATCACAAGGGTCGGTCTGCGCTGTCTGAGGAGTCATTGTTTAGCGAGAAGAACAATCTGCCAACACCGCCTTACGATGTTTGGGTTTTCCTTTGAGAAAAGTATAGAGAATAAACCCACATTGTTACCAAGGTTCCATTATAGAAGGTCGAGTCAGACTACCTCATTAGCATGCCATTAACATCTTGATTAACCAACAAGATCTTAGGATTCTTAGGGATTCTGTAAGAAGGAGCAGTCAGCTAGAGTCGCAGAGACACTGCATTGACTTACACTGTCAATATGCCTAGTAATTTGATTCGTGTTTGGGATCAAGAGAAGTCGTTAGGGGATATTAGGGATCAAAAGTAGTTGGTAAATTGATCGATGAATGATGTTAAAGTTGGAATATTTATAACACAATTTCATGACTCTTCTGTTGGAAGAGGATCATGGAGGTGCACTCCAGCGCCACTTGCCACAGGGACAAGCTAGTTTCCCGGATGAATATGAGGATAAAATGAATATCTGATAGAAAATTTCTATACCCTGATACACAATCAACGTCTACGGAAGGTGCTATAGAAAGACCATCCTACGACAAGAAAGCATCATCGATATACATGATCCGCTGGAAGGATGAACAGTCAGATGCACATGACAGAATTCGCGATTCAGGATAGAGACTGACCTAAAAGATTCGCAGCTATCTCGGCCTCGGCTCTGTCACCATTTGCTAAAAGTTTTTCTTTGTTGTACAGCAACTCCTCACGGGTCTCAGTAGAGAATTCTTGATTTTGTGCTATAATGGAAGTCATTTTCATTCAGGGATTCTTGGCTCGGGGAAGATACTGAGACGCACTCTCGACAATAGCATCAACAGGGCAGGCCTCTTGGCAGAATCCGCAGTATATGCACTTAGTCATATCGATATCTGAGACAATGTAAATGACACTGAGATGTCTTCCATGTAGTCTGCACAGACCATATTTAGTTGTCTTCCTCGATCCATCCAGGCGGGGTTCGCTTTCAATTGTAATAGCCTGCGCAGGACAAATAGCCTCACAAAGCTTGCAGGCTTTTGAGGAGATACGTAAGGACACCTGAGCACGTCCTTCAATTACAGCCTACCGATGCAACGCTCTTCTCCGCTGGGATAACGGCGTAGTGCATGTTCGCCACGAAAACGAGGAGATAAAGGTCCTTTCTCGAACGGATACATGATTGTATAGGGAGGACGAAAGAAGTTCTCCATAACAATCCACATTCCTATAAATATTCAGCAACAGAAAAACTCAACACCAGATGACCGGAGTACCTCGGAGGATCTCAGTGAGGAAAAAAAGGTGAACAGCCTTGTCAATGGCACTCGGACCATTCTTGTAGGGGTCCACTGCAGGGTCCAAGGAGCCATGTTCCTGTGCAGCATGTGCACGGTTGCGGTTGACTTTCTCGTCAAGATCACTCTGGAGATTGGGGTAAGGGGCGTGGCGAGTACGAGAGCAGGATGAAGAGGATATAAGCCGACGAGGATTATTTGAAAGACATTGTCTAGCAGTAACAGTGAGAATTCGAGGCTGAAGCCCGATGATACACGCAAAGGACATGGTGGAGAGCGTCGAAGATGTCAACGTCGACGAGTTGGGCGTGACGATCGCGGGTGACATGTCACAAGCATTGGCCGATTTGGTCACGAGCTTTCATCCATGGCTTCCTCTTCCAAGGCTAAAAAACCATCGCTGACGCCTCAGGGTCCGTCTGTCCAATTGACCTGAACTATGCGCTGACGACCTTCATTTAGACAGAGATTCAACAGAACTTTGTCCGGATGCAAAATGACCTTCAAGCTCTCGCAGGCAAAATAGGCGAGCTCGAACAGGAAGCAGATGAGCATACGTATGCTTAATCTTCAATCCTTTTCATTGCCTCTATAACCCGATCTGGAATGCTAGCCTCGTTCTCAACACATTAAATGAAGTCCTTGCGGAGGAACCAGACCGGAAATGTTTCCGTTTAGTTGGTGGAGTGCTTGTCGAGCGCACTGTGCAAGACGTCGTTCCTGTATTGCAGACTAACCGCAACGGGGTAAATGAAATATTTCTAATTTATATCACGATTGCTGATTATTTAAACAGATTTCGAAGGCCGTTGTCAGTCTTGCCGAGCAATACAAAACGAAGGAACATGAATTAGACTCCTTCAAAAAGGATTACGGCGTTCGACCAGTCTAGCCTGCATTAGTCTTTCCACCTTTTCTATTCGTAATCCTTTCTCATCATGAATAGATATGCCCCCACAGTTCATATGCGTTTGGAAGCAGCGTGGTTGCTTGCGGACTTGATGATCATCGCAAAGCTTCATCTGATGTGCGCCAGTCCTGGTAAGGCTTGGTCGAAACGAATTTTGCCTGTAAGGACGAATTTCGCCGAATTCGCTAATCAGATAGTGAATGGTTTGGCGAATTTGCAACTGTGAAACTTGATTAGCCAATCAAATTTAGACCAGAATCAGAGGGCTAAAATTACAGATGTTTTACATTGAAACATCTAGTACATCTAAATTGACGATTACGTCCACTCAATTGCCAAAATTGCAAGATCACTCCTCTCTAAGTGCTTTCTGTATTAGACGGAGGCCAATCCTGCGTAGTTGATGTTCATCATCGTTCAATTTGTCCAGCGTCCCCATGGATCGACAGGCCGGTGAATTTGGCCAGATGTAAGACATGACTGATAGACTCTGATCCAAAAGTTTCAAAGCATGATCCACTCAAGGGTAGGTTACCCGCTGACCAGTTAGCGGCCGTACGACCTCACTTATTGCTTGAGGAGATTTTGATGTCCCTCGTTATCTTTAAACTCTCACTGGCAATCATCCGGCAGTCACAAAACGTCATATTGAGTCATCTTAGTAGCACTGAAAAAATTCTGTACTCTTGGTACGCACTGTTTCTCACTCGCCCTGTGATCTGTAGCCTTGATTACCTGACCACTGTGCCAATTTGTGGTGATTTTTCCCACAAGTCACATGTAAATTTGTACAAAAAGCGAATTTGACGATTGTCAAATGCATGCAGGAATACATTGATAGATGAGCCCTGTGGTCCTTGTGCAAGTTTCGCAGCTCTGCGAATTCGAAGACCAGACCGTGAACTTGTGAGCTACTCAGACAGAACTCGAGAACATGTCGTACTGGTCAGTTTGTTGTTTCATAGATCTGAGACACAAGGGAAATAGAGCCTCATATTCTGCGTGACGACGATGTATGTAGGACTACTCACTTTTCCCTCTGGGTATCTCGCTCCTTCAATAATTCTTTTTCAGCGTCTGATCTACGAACAAAAAAAGTTTCATTTTCTTTCTAGAAGAATATAAAATCAGAATACAAAGAGCTATGATCTCATTTGTTTTGATACTCTTCCTTAGCTTCCTCATTACACTCTTCACTGGGTGTGCTATTTCTGCACCACCATCATTTCCTCTCTACATCGACTCCGATCTCTCAAAACACAGCGTCCGCTCCCATATCGATCCAACGTTCATCCGACATTCCACTGCTCAAAGGTCAGCTTTCCTCCAAGCGCACAACAACGTTCGCACACGCCACCACGCTACACCATTGTCCTGGTCTGTCCCCCTTGCTCAATTAGCAGAAGAGTGGGCCGATGCCTGTCATTTCACACACACTAATGGTGTTTTGAGAGATGAATCTTATGGCGAAAATATCGTGGCCGCTACTGGTTATTTCCCGGTTCAAAGTGCCGTAGCCACTTTTGTCCAGGATGAGAGTGAGTGTTGTCTCGCACCTGGCTATATACATCCCTGCTCCCTGCAACTTTATTCTCCACTTCTAATATTCTTCTGACTTACCGCATTGTTTCTGCGACTCTTGAGCTTCGCTGGCACATAACGCCTAGATTTAACATAGCCATTTTTCTCCTAGACCAGTTTGATTCTCTCCATCCTATCTATAATCACTTCACCGAAGTCGTCTGGAAATCAACTAGAGAGCTGGGATGTGCGGTTTCTACCTGCAGTCAAATCTTTCCTGGTCGTGGTCCTGCAACTCTGTATGTTTGCTTGTATAGCCCTGCTGGAAATGTCATCGGAGAGATCGCGTATGCTGTTTCATGTTGCGTAGCTGATCACAATGCTCATAGGCCACATTATAGACGAAACGTCCAAGTTTAATACTGATCATCAGTACTACTTGGTTATTTTTGCGGGCATAGAACGTGTTTATTTGAGCTCAATTTTGAGTAGACTGATGCTGTCAGCTGGTCTTTGTTCCAAGCGAAACATTTTGCTTTCGTGCGCAGTGCAATCAATTTTTTAAATTACACTTTATCATGTTCGTTTCAAGTTCTTGACGCTCCTTGATGATTGATGTTCCTATTATATCTTGACGGTGATCATTTTGAATCATCGAGCCTGATGAATACAATAAAGTCTAAGGTGTCAATCAAGAGGGAAGGTGAGACCGAATTGGACAACATAGAGAACAAGTTAAGGCTCGGAACAAACCGAATGTTGACCCCATAGTAATGATTTTGAAATCGAGGTGATATCCTTTCGTGCGTTAGTCGTCGACCATATCCATCAAGTTCATTTAATTCTATAAATGGGAAGGGATATGGGTGTGGACATAGAATTCGAGATATCTGGAACAGCAGGGGACCTCAAGAAACCTTTTGATTCATTTGTCGAGGTAATGCTTATTCGCATCTTCAGTCAAATATCGTCCGTTGCATCAATGGAGATTTAAGCACTCTCAACGCTGCTGGGTTCAAATTCTGGAACTCGTCCGCAGTAGTAGTTGGGCTGAACTTGTCGACTAGATCCAGGTTTGCAGTATCAATCATATCACTTTGCAATCTGTTCATTTGTGTTGTATACTTTTTAAGCCATTGCCGAGTTGGTGGTACAAAGCAATGTGCGTTGTGCTCGGAAATCACCTCTTCCATCTGAATCCGATCTAGATGATTATAGATCAATGTTCTCCGAATATAGGCATCGGGAGGATCATTCAGGAATCACAAGTAATGGTCAGCAGTCCCATTTTGTCTTGTATACATGTATACATGTATGTACCGTAAGGATTGGCCGGGTGGCGAATGTACATTCGTACGTCATGGAGCAGTGATAATCCGCGGGCCCGAGCTGTCACTGTTGACGTCACCGAAATGGTCTTGAACTTGAAGCCAAGGATTACAAGACTCCATCAGAGAGGTGGAAAGACTGAATGTCAACATTCAACCCTAAAGTCTCAACAGGAGTACCATTAATGTCGGAGTATTGCGCAGGTGGAATCATCTTTTCCACTAGTGACGTAGTACAGGTAGAATCCGTTGCTGTGGAACTCGACGTTGTGTTAGACCTTCACGGTATGTGTTTCCTTCTCTGAATGAGGGTGCTCATCGACGTAGCTTTTCATGATTTTCTCTCTTCTTTGTTCGAATCTCACTGTCGGCACAGCAGTAGACCTCAACTTCATCATATACGGTGAAATGACCTCTTGCGGCTCTATTAGCGACTTCTTATCTTCTTTGACAATGGAAGCCTGGGAGGACTTAGAGCTGAGGATGAAATGCATGAAATGATCGTCGTCGCTTCGTAAACCTCTAGTAGGGTTAGGCATTTGATCAAGTGGAGCTGAAGGATGGTTTAGAGATCGAAACGCTGAGCTTGGTAGCCTCATGCGCGATACTGTTTTGGGACTGATAGTGGCAGTGATAGTAATCAGCGAGCTATCTAATCGTGGTCAGTACAGGAAAAGTGATTCAGGAGGTTTAGTGGCGGCTTTGACAGTTTCTTTAGCTTGACTGTGTGCCCGCAGGAGATTCAACTTCCTGGATTACATGTTGGAATAACCGATTCAAGATTCAGATCCCAAGTCTTGCTGAGATACCAGATGTTGAGATACTCGCAGTACTTGCATTCCTCTGACGACTGACCCCCTGTCCACAGACTTTTTACCTTTGTCGGGTGTAGTTTTCCGATAATCTGGAAGCGCAGAAGGACTATTTGCATTCTTGACAACCTGTAAGGCAGAATTTCACTGACCTTCAATAACACATTGTCATGAGGGCCCCTCTGAAAGTTTCTTTTGCAGCCTTTGCCTGAGCCAATCGTGAGGCAGGAGACAGGGGCACCTTCTTCGATTCATGGTCTGTGGATACATCAAGATCCCCATCAAATACCTGCCTCGGAACTGAATGTATTGGAAATCGGCCGGAGGAGACAGCAATCGTCGGCGCCCGTTCAATATTAGATCTCGAAGACTCTTTGGAAATTACTCATTCTTTTGCTATCCTTTCAGCGGCGTGCCCTCTGCTGCTTGTCTTTTGTGAGACTGTATTGGAGTGACGGAGTTGCCTCGCATAACGTATTAGTTTTAGTTGGTTGCAAATGAAAGGAAGAAGAGTCATGCATCGTCTAAGCTGCGAATAAAAAGAGCGGTTGAGTGGTTTGCGCGTTATTGCTCCCTGGGTACTTTCCTTCCTCTTTGGTCTCCTTGAACCTTCCCGAAGATTGGAGGTGAATCAGGAGCATCAGCCCAAGTGGGAACCCTCAATATCTGCGTTCATTGATCAACTACATTGCCAGAATTCTTATTCAAAGGTGAAAGTAGGGTGAAATCCTCATCCACAGGTGCCTTCGCCTGGTTCGGTTGATCCAAAATGTTCAAGAATCCTCGCATTGTGCTTGTTGAATTAATTATATGCTTAATAATACTTCTATCATATCATTGTAGACAAATAAACAACAACATGTTGGTTTTCTACTCCGATCTACATTGTTATTGTTTCCCACAGGACTCACTCAGACTCTCTAGTGAGTAGGTCATTATTTGTCTGCCCTAAAATGCTTTGGCCTCCTTCTAATAATGTCAGGGGGTATTTGGATAGTGATAATTGTAAGGATCTCAAGCAGTAATTACTCAAGGTCCTGAGGATAAAGATAATAATGCTACATAATAATAAGTTGGAGACCATAAAGTCAGTAGGGGATAACATACCTCAGATGTCACTGTTTGGGTGATCAACTAAGGTGTACAACTAAGATATCAAGCTATCAAATATGTCTGAGTTTGTTCTGACATAATACAGT
>Ga0153987_1000087_pt1 | contig 31021 bp, 35 predicted proteins | sample TSNC071MetaG_FD_102279 | JGI IMG/M metagenome (GOLD analysis project Ga0153987, IMG submission 102279) | Attine ant fungus gardens microbial communities from North Carolina, USA - TSNC071 MetaG | ecosystem: Host-associated > Fungi > Mycelium > Unclassified | place: USA: North Carolina, William B...
ACTTAGAATAAAAGAAACAAGTATCATTGGAAATATAGACAGAATTGAACTTAGAAGGCAGAGGAACTCAAGAGAGCTGATCAGAGAGTCTATCAAACCTCTCTGATCCCATCAATATATTATAACTCTAAACATAGACATAGATAAAAGAACTTAGGAAGCTCCAGTACACTTAGAAAGTATACTATATGGTTCTAGGACAAAGAAGACAGAAGATCCTCAAAGCAGAAGGTAGGAGAAGGTTCTAGAAGGATGGTAAACAAGAAGATGAAACCTGATTGATGGCAGGGGTGATGAAGGACAGGCTACGTCAGTTATGGGTTTCAGACAAGTGTTATAGCAGAGAATGCATAAGTAGCACCAAAAGTAGCTTTAGAAATAGTTTCTCTAAGTCTGAACATTTGTAATCATGTAATATATTACCCAGGGAGTAAGAAAATGTAAGCAAGTTCCTTCTTGGCTCTTGCTCTCACCTCTGAGCTCTTCTGGACGTTGGAAAGTGATCTATGTCAATGCTAATGTGATTGTGAGGTATCTAAGGGAGAATGAGAACATATAATATACCCATAACTGGATACTAGAAATAAAATGCATGAGTTTTGGGTTTGTTTCAGAGAGGATAGCAGGCTGGGAAAGTCTGGCTCAGTGTTGGCTCTAGATTGTATTACACCTATAAGGTTCAGTATGGGAGTGCAGATAGGGGAACATGGAAGTGTAATGGTGCTCATGAGTTGGTCCATTAATTATCTTTTCTAGTGGAGTAGCTTGGGGTGTGTAAAGGTTGACATTCTTAGGAGCAATACTTGCAGAACGGATCTAGATCAAGATTTCTATCATTTGGCTGTGTCACCATTATTTTATAAAGCTGTTTAATCCTATACCCTTTTTAATACCCTTCCCACTTTATGATTTATCTTCTCTCAAATTCTTTAGTGCACAATTGACTCCTGAAGTTGTGATTTTGACATAACTCAGTGTTCTAGTAAAAAGTCTTTTGTTTCCACCCCCACACTGGGTACATATTATACAACTCCTCTATGGGGTCTAGTTGATTCATGACACATATCTGGTGTCCTTGACTACTGATCAATTGACTGATTCAGAAAATAACTTGGGGAAAGCTCCAAAGTCTTAGATGAACAAACCAGCCAGGCTTGTGAGCCAACTTGCTAGAATTGACCAACATCTGATTGTATGTCTCATTGTGCTCCTTTGCACATAACTCTTCTGAAATCCTTAACCAGAGCCTCTTGTAGGAGATGAGGAGAGAATACAAGGTTACTTTGGGTTCCTATCACAGTTAGATCTGGTTAGGGGCTCTGAGTCATAATACTAGCAGTAGGCCTAAAGTTCTTCATAACTTTGCCCTAACAGGTTTATAACATTACTTTCTACTCCAAAAATAATGACTCTTTAGACTTGGAACCTTTTCTTTTCCTTTTCTAATCAGTGTTGTTCCTGCTCTCTGAGCAATCTTACTTATCTCCAGACTCCAGAGTTTTCATTATTCTATTCCTTTTTCTATCATCTGCTCTATTCTACTCTGGTGTTCTGTAACAATACTCTTGACCAGTAGGGCCCACAATGGATTTAATAATGTTTCAGTACTACACATACAAAACTAGAATATTTGACATCATATCTCTCAGATCAATTTGGAAATTCACATGTTTTTCTGACTCAATAACTCCATGTTCTGTATAACTGGAGGGGTCCTGGTGTGAAATACTGTGAAACTTATCGCGTGACGATGTCACGATCTAGGTTTTTGATGAGTCACGTTCATTTTGTCACATTGCATTTTCTTCTTCCTTCCAACTTATTCGATAACCGGGATTGATGGATCCTGTCGCGGAAACACGAACGCCAAAGGCCAGGAGAGAAGGCATGCTATTCTCAACATTTCATCGTACTATTACTAACCCATGTATCAATGATAGCCTACAAAGGTAAGGCTGGCCTTAAAACTGACGAGCTGAGACGTCGCAGAGAGGAACAACAAGTCGAGATCCGACGTCAAAAACGAGAAGAGAACATTTCTAAGAGGCGTAATTTTCTGCCTGCCTCTGGTGCCGACTCTGACGAAGAGAGTATTGGTACCTTTTGGGATCCTTCAGTAACTTCTGCCTTTTTCAATCTGTATCGGTCTACTGACGTCCTGAAACTTGAAAGCTTGCGGAAGAGATGATCTCTGGTGTTCTCTCTGACGATCCGGCACGCCAGCTGGATGCGACCACCAAGTTTCGTAAACTTCTTTCCAAGGAGAAGAATCCTCCCATCGAACGTGTCATCGAATGTGGTGTTGTCCGTCGCTTCGTGGAGTTCTTGAGGATCGGGCAGTCCATGTTGCAGGTATGCCTTGAGGTGCCATTTTTGATGTTCATTATTCATGTCTTATTAGTTTGAGGCTGCTTGGGCCCTAACCAACATAGCTTCTGGGACTGCTCAACACACTCAAGTTGTGATCAATGCAGGGGCCGTTCCAGAATTCATTAATTTACTTTCATCTATTGTTTTGGATGTCCGTGAACAGGCCGTTTGGGCACTGGGCAATATTGCTGGCGACAGCCCTCAGTGCCGAGATTACGTTCTTCGCGCGGGCGCTTTGAAACCCCTTCTGGTTCTATTGAGTGAGCAGCACAAGCTCAGTATGTTGAGGAACGCTACATGGACCCTGAGCAACTTCTGTCGTGGAAAGACACCTCAGCCTGTTTGGGATCTCGTAGGTTTCGCTGCAATATTTTTTATCTTTTTACTCAATATTCTCAGATCTCCGCTGCTCTCACGGCCTTGACCAAACTTATTTACTCTCTCGATGATGAAATCCTCATTGATGCCTGCTGGGCTATCTCGTACCTCTCAGATGGCTCAAACGACAAGATTCAGGCTGTAATCGAGTCTGGGGTGTGCAGGCGCCTCGTTGATCTACTCATGCATCCATCCACTGCTGTTCAAACTCCTGCCCTTCGTTCAGTTGGTAATATCGTTACAGGTGATGACTTGCAGACTCAGGTTGTCATTGCATCTGGGGCACTTCCTGCCCTCCTTTCCCTCCTCTCATCGCCGAAGGATGGGATTAGGAAGGAAGCGTGCTGGACAATCTCCAATATTACGGCTGGCTCGTCCCCGCAAATCCAATCAGTTATCGATGCAAACATCGTTCCGCCTCTGATCAACATCCTCTCAAATGCGGACTTCAAAACTCGAAAGGAAGCTTGCTGGGCGATCTCAAACGCAACATCCGGGGGATTGCAAGAGCCTTCTCAGATCCGATATTTGGTGGCTCAGGGATGCATCAAACCACTGTGTGACTTATTGACCATGATGGACATCAAAATCATCCAAGTTGCCCTCGATGGTTTGGACAATATCCTCAAAGTAGGTGAAATGGACAAAATGGCAGGCGGCCCTGGTACAATCAATGAGTTTGCCCAATTTGTTGAGGAATCTGGAGGAATGTTGACCATACACAACCTCCAATCACATAAGAACACGGAGATTTACAAGAAGGCTTTCAATATCATGGATAAATATTTCCCTGATGAAGATGAAGTTGATACCAATATAAGTGCTCGGGCACTTGAGCGGGCACTTGATGCGGCGACTGGCTCCCCTTATGTTGTGAGTGGCAGTTCGTTTATGATATGTCATTGTCTAAATTGCCTCAGTTCCACGATCTCGAACGTCCTCCTAATGGGTTCAAATTCGACCTGCAGTAGTTTCTTTGTGCACATAAGTAGTACTCAGCAGTCCATGATCCATGTCACATGTCTATATTTTCTGTTTAAACCTCATGTGGTATCATGTGTTCTCCCTGATCAAATTAGTTCTTTTGACTGCGCCTTTTAACCTTGCAATTTTGTTTTTCCTTCTTAGTATCATCTTTACATCTCTCATTCAGTGCTTGTCGGACAGACTGTACTCAAAAACTTCTACTCTTATAAAAAAAGAGAGCCTAAATCAGAATGATGGGTTTACATAACTTACATGCTTATCATGATTGTGCGATCAACAGAAGTTGTATACCATGGCTTCACAGATTCTTCCTTTGGGTATGTTGCTGATACTCAATCCAACCCGGGTTCCACATCCAACTACTAGCAGAACTCATTGACAGGTGTATCGGCTCAAAGATCTGGGTTATCATGAAGAATGATCGTGAATTCTCGGGGACATTGCTCGGCTTTGATGACTTCGTCAGTGAGTCTCATTGGCGACAACATCAAACAAATTTACTTCCTGATGCACATGATCCCAGACATGGTTCTCGAGGAGGTCACTGAGTAGTGAGTTTGATATTTTACATTCCTGGTCTATCCGAGTCGTTGATTACTGGACTTTTTTTTTTGACCGTGTCACCCGCGCTTTTGCTCTCACTTTCCTTGTTTCCCGGTAACACGTATTTCAAGTGAGACAACCCCAGAAGGAAGGAAGCAGATAAAACTCTCGCAGACGCTACTAAATGGAAACAACATATGCATGGTATGCCACTTGCTTGAGGATAGTACTACATTCTTATTGACTGCTTTCATTATCTGGTACCTCTATATAACAGCTGATACCTGGAAGCTCTGGACCAGACCAATAGAGTAGTAAATTCTTGATCTTCATCAGGTCGAGAGCAGGCAGTCCGAGTGTTTATACATCTGGCACCTTTCGGCTCCTAAAAATCAATATGGATGCATCAGCGATCTATGTCTGTGCTTCTTCCAGTTCGCACCTGACATGGAATGTATCCTTATTTCTCAATAATGTGTATGATGGTCTATACTTATGATCATCACAAATTCCCGATTGACCGGTGCAATGGCTTAACATAAATTACTTCATGTCTTTGATGCCAATAGACCAAGTGCCAACATTAACTAGACATTGCTCACAGGGATTAAGACTCCTGATCATGAGTCAAGAAGCCTACTGAGTTTTTGACGTCGAGGATCGCTGGTAATTATAATTATAACTATAAGTGAATATCAAGTGAATATCAATACATAGTTTACATTCAAAGGCTAATTGGTGTTCCCAGCAATCTATCCCATGTTATCATGGAGCTGACCTATGATCACAATGTCATGATGGGGACCCCTGCTGTGCCTGGCGTCTTCTTGGGCAATGACAAAATCTTAGAGAAATCTTAGAGAAATCTTTAAGGCGATGGCATCAATGTTAGAACGACCATTTCCTTAGTAAGGACAAATATCAGGTAATAGCTGTTAAGACAGTCCAGGGACCTCCTCTTCAACCTCATGCTACTCGAGACGTTGGATGCACGATTAAACCGTAGAGCAGGAACTTATGACTCTTCATCAAATGGATACTGGGAGAAAATTATAATCAATTAATTTTTGCGTTGAGGATCAACACACCTCGAATGAAGTGGGAGGCTCAGCCTCAGGCTCATGCTCGTCCAGCGCAATATGAGGTCTCGAAGATTGTGTACGGATCACATCGTCACTGGGAACCACGGCATCAACAGTTCCAATTATAGCAGGGTCAGGCAGCTGGAGAGGTGGTGGAGGTTCAAGGTCGATAAATTCAGCCTCCTCATCTGGCTTCAAGTCCATCAATAGGATAATTCCACCGCCGCCAGCATATTTCTCTGCTGATCCTGTCCTACTAACAAACTTTGCGCCCCCCGCAGGAGTCGACGAGGAGACGGATCGCACGGGGAGATAACGACCTGGGGGGAATGATATATGCTGCAGCTGTGCTGGTGTCGCACGAGAAAGATTGGGTCGAAGTTCATAGGATGGTTCGGCTTTCTTTTTCAAGGCAGATCCTGATCCTGAGGGTTTGGGCTCGTCTATAAGATTAGAAATTGATCTGTTGATAGGAGAAACATCGCCATCCTTTGGCAAAGCTGCATCTTCAGTTTTCATTTCGACGTCAGCTTCAACGATCTTTGCCTCGGGTTTATCATCCTGTTTCCGGACGTGCTGTCAAATTTGAAGCAAAGTTTTTTTTGGACAGAGAACTAACCACGTCCATGGCCTCTCCCTCGGCAGCAGCTCTTTTCTTCTCTCTAGCTTTGGCTCGAGCAGTTGTTGAAAGGACGGCAGTCACAGCCTTCGTGATTGTTTCCTTCTTGGGTGGCTTTGTTGACGCAGGATATGCGAACAAGCTAGGATTAGCATTTGAGATGTATTGAAATTGAGGTGCCTGATTAGATCGTATCAGCATTCTCATATGACCTGCACAACAGTGCAATCATACCTTCAGATCTCCGTTCAGACCGATAATACCAGTAGGTGAGAAGGCCAAGCAAGCAGACAAGGCAAGAGGGTACCAATACCAAAATTGGCAGAACAATACCATACCGACTATAGCACTGATATTTGAGCTACCAGCTCGGCTTTGCAGGCTGATTGTCACATTGCGGCCACCAGCATCGATGAAACCCTGGCCAATGGCAGCGCCAAACCGTGCCATAGGATCCTCATGCTTGTCACCAATGATCTTCTGATAACGATTGCGAGTAGTGGTGAATGAAACGGAGGAAACTTCAGATTGCTCGACGAGGACCATGCCGGTGGCTATCAATGCTCCTTGGCGTACAAAGTCGACGCTGTCTTTTGTCATAGGCTCGAGGATCTCGACCGCATCTTGTAGACCCGTGCCTGCGCAGGCAATACCCAGAGCCAGAGTTGCACCACAGCGAACATGAGCATTGTAGCTTTCACTCAAAAGTTGTACAATTCGTGGTACTTGACTTGGGTTCTTGAAGAGGAGGAAGGCGAGCGATGTTACAGCAGCCCGTCTTACATCGTCTGATACATCTGATACAGCAATGTGCAGCAGTCGACGAACAGCTTTATTATTCGAAGTGCCAGCATAGGCAAGTGCAAGGGTGTAAACACCTCCGTACCGTAGGATAGGGTCCTGTGAATGCATGGTCAATATTTTTTCTTGTTCACAATTCGACAAGCCTTGCTTTTTCAGCCAAAAGAACTTGAATCATCTCATCTGCCTCCTCTTGGCGTCCGTAGTAGATAAATGCGATGCCCATAGAAAGGCCACGGATGATTTTTTCATGCTGAGTCTCATGAGCATACTGTAACATCTCGTCGACAGGTTCTGCAGCTGCCGTGCCTAGCATGACCAGGCCCATGGCATAACCAGAGGCCTCCCCAGCTACTGCTGAGTCATTGAACAATATTTCCTTTAAACTCTCGAATGCTTCGTTGCTCTTTGAACCCATGCCGGCTACGCCTAGACCGAGTGCGGCGCCGTGCTGAACAACTTCGTCACTTACGCCTTTCAGAGTCTCCTGGAGATAACTAGTGACGTCGCTTCCGCACCCAGCGTTAATGAGACCGAGAGCATAAAGCGCACCGCCCTCAGAATAGTTGGCACCTTGAATATTACTCTCTCCGTCATTAGAGGGCAGATAGGGTGTGAGGATGGTCATGCCCTGTTCAAAAAAACCTTTGTGAATGACACCAAGACCCGCCGTTGCAGAAAATTTGGACCAGTTATTTGCGAGACCGAGCCATTCCAAATTATCGCGTAGGAAGACATCCGACGTCGTCCCTGCATGCATGAAGGCATTCTGAAGTGTAAGGGCAACATGATAAACGGAAGAACGAGGATCCAATGCATCCTGTAATACGATGAGCAAATCCGGCCACAGAGACTGGATCAAAATGTCACCTTCGAATTCTTCAAAATCAAAGGATCTGTCTGATTATTTCTTTTAAGAAATTCCAGATAAAGCTTCACGGATTCTTTCCCGGTTAATATAGCGCGAAGTTTATCATATATCTCCTTTGTTTTCTAGTCAAATGAGAGGGTGAAAATGAGTAGACTCGGGTGACTATCAAGAACATTCATGCACACCTTGTCGCCTGTAGGCAGTTCGCTTCGTATACTCTCCAAATAATCTTGCGATCCACCCTCCACCAAATCGAATGCAAGCTGATATGCTAATAGCTTCTCCTTCTCTACTAATGAGGAGAGAAGAGGAACGGTCAGCAACACGTCACTGAGTGTGACAAGAAGTCTAGTTATGGCATGAATATGCTCGGAACCTTGCCCAATTGTCAGTTGCGGGAACAGAGGGAATAAAGACCGGAGGACATGGTCCCGATATGACAAAGAAGACCCAGAGTCCATAACAGCTTCCATGGCATAAACAAGCAAAGAAACATCGTTTGTTCGCTTGTAAATTTCAGAAACAACGTCTAATCTGCGGGACTCAAGAGCAATACCGATAGCCTGATGTGATCAGCAATGAAAGAAAAATCATCACCAGAACTATCAGAAGAGTGAAGTGTGAGGACGCACTTGTTTAAACTCGCCCTCAAAGATGCATCGCTCGAAAATTCCCTCAATTATCGTTAGTAGTCGCGGGTCGATCTTCCCCTTACTCGACCCAAATTGCTCTTTGGTGCGAAGCTCAATATAACGGTCAATCGCCTTGGCTGAACATCCACAAATGTTATTGAAGCGTCAGAGAGAATCAGAGAGACTCACAAATAATTGTCTCAATGTACTCTTCTGAGCCATGTGTATGTGACTCCTCGTTAAATGTATGCCCAGCTCCAAGTGCAAAAGAAAGGGCGTCATCATATTCACCAAGGTAGTAGTATACTTTGCTCGCCAACAAAGCAGCTTGATCACGAGCATCTCTCGGGATATCTTCACTCTCATAAAGAGATTCACTGATGCAGATGGTCAATATCCAGAAAACAGTGTTTACTGGAGCACCGACATTAGGGCAATGCGTTCAGATATCTCCGCCCAGAACTGAGGCACAAGGGGATTGAGGGCCTTTAAAGCATGGCATTTAAAGACAGCGTGTGGTTCAAGCAACAGAGCAAGGGCACCAGCTGCAGAGGATTGTTGCTGAACCATGTAGAGTTGAGTGAAATAATTAATTTAGCACAAGGTGACGCGTCCTATATGGATATTATGTTTTGAAAAAAGAATATTATATTATATTATTGGCTCTCTTGATAATAATAAAGACAAACAATATCTCACTCCGAAATAACCCTACTGAGGTTGCACAATAATCTATTTTTCTGATGTCCAATATTCTTGCGCGAACCGTCCTTCGGACTGCCGTTTTCACCGTACCCCACCGTGCTCGCTGCTTGACTCAAGCAGTCACTGAGTCTGAGTCTCCCGCTTTTAAAGCCTACCTTGCTGAGGACCGGGCTCTTGCTAGCCACGCTGCCCGTAAGTGATCTTGTCGTGTTATATGACGGTCCACGACACTGATGGGACCATTTACCCTTACAGACACCTCTGATCTCTGGAGAAAGATCAGGTCTGTAAAATATTGCCCTCTGAATAAGGAGTTCTTGACTCATGAGATGAAACTCTAGTTACTACGTTTGCATTCCTGCTAGTGCGCCCTCCTGTGTGCTTCATGTGATTGTGCATTGATTGCACTATCAGTCGCTGTTTGCTGTGCATGGGTGTACAACGCCGAGGCAGAACATGCTGCTCATATCGAGCACATCAAGCACGAAAACGGTGGCGAACTCCCAGAGACTCCCGTTTATGACTACCTCAACAGGAGAAATGCACCTTTCCCTTGGGGTCCGAACTCCCTTTTCTTCAACTCTCGAGTGCGTTCTTCCTGTCCCTTTGAAACTATGAGCTGAATCCCAGTGCATATCTCACTAGGTAAATAAGGATATGGAGAATGCCTAAGATACATCCAGTAGCGTACCAAACTCGACTTAAATTTACCTGAAATCACAAAGTGAACGATGAAAAATCACGTACGTTTGCTACAATGTCGCACGGGGCACGGGTATGCAGATGTGAAACTAAAATCAGCCACAAATCTATTTTGCCCATGTAGTGAGCCATGCCAAGCTCGCCCTTATTTTGTGAGAATGCCACCTCAACAATGATTTCCAACACATCTTGAAGAAGATCTCCATATACCCACCAGATATCTTAGGCAAAAAGGGGTAAATTCACACTGGATTCCCATCCAAATCCAATGTCAACACAAGAAACCCTCCATTGATGACAGACCACTGGAAAGCTACAATATTGAGGCTCCTATGGCACCACCCTCCTTGGGATCCTAATTCTAGATTAACTCCTTTTCGCTTTTCTCTTCCATTTACTGTTACAACAATCCCTCCAGACATGCCACTACATCCACTAGCAAACTTTTTCCACACCCTTCTCCTATGACCACATGCCTTCTATAGATACAGGATACCCTTTTAGTTGGGCGCTGTTTAGGCCCCTCTTCGCAGAAAAAAAGAACAATCACGTGACTCTAAATGCAGCCGACCGCCTGAATTTGTTTCTTGCCATGGCAATACGGCTCAGACTCGCCATTCATGGTTTGCGAAACAACCGATTTTTCCACTTAGTCGCTATCGACCACCGAAAAGCTCGCAATGCCAAACCTATAGAACTTCTCGGTATCTACAAGCCACGTATTGAAGGCACAGAAGGGAACAAGACATTGGAGTGGAGTGTATCTAGGATCAAATACTGGTTGGAAAAAGGTGCAACGCCCTCAGAGTCGGCGCTTGGTTTACTGGAACGAGTATGTATCTCAAACGACTGATTATCTAAGTCTGACGTATGGTATAGGGAGGCATCTTAGAATCTGGATCACCATATTCACAAGTTAGCTATATGTGCCAGTCAGTTGCCCTCAAGTCTGCTAAGCCTGCGCCGGCAGAACGTCGACGCAAGCTGACACCGGAAACAAGAGCCAGGCCTCGAATCGACACTGCTCCCCAAGTGAAACCATCCCCGAAATGAGGTATTGAGCACCCAATCACTGTTATAAACTGCTATCGGTCAAAAAAATTCAGCGTCGTTGGGTAGAGATCGATGATAGTGGGTTGTATCATGCGTCTTTCCGATACGTTCGTCCCATTAACTATACATTTTTATCCTTTTGAGAAATCAGGAACGGTTGAATTTACTGTAGAAGGTTTTTCAGATATAGCCGACAACTCATCTCATTAACTATACATTTTATGTGGAAAGAACTGAAACAATCTCCTTGTGACCCACCACACGTGCCAAATCTATAGCAGTCATATCATCCGGGTCCTGCGATGCGACATTGGTTAGATAAATACCTTGGGATAGTCAGAGCGTATTCACCTTGATGGATTTATCGACACCCTTGCTGAGTAGAAGTTTAACAACATCCAAATGTCCCCTATCTGCTGCCAAATGGAGGGGAGTGAATCCCTTAAATGTTTAGCTGTTAAGAGTCAATCAAGGGCAGAAATATTCATCTCACATGTTCATCTAATTTGTTCAAGTCGAAATCAGGAGCTTGAGCCAGCAACTCCTCAATTTCTCTTGTCTCATTTTCCACTGCAAACCCATGTACTGATCTTTCACTAGCTTCTTTGGTGTGCGCCATCGTGCTCACAGAGAACCCAAGTCCTCCACCGACTTTCGAAAAGCTCTCTCCTAAATCCCAGATATCTTCGTCACCCTTTTCGCTTGCTTTGCCCTTCTCTTTGTTGGTCTCTGATAAACGTGGTTGCTCAGTCCCATCCCAACCAAGTTCCTTGGCTAGTTCTAGATAGCGGACTTCGGCACATTCCGTATCCGGGTACTCCCTCCCAATTCTATTCCAAGCGTCCCACTTTGCCCTTCCAGTTATGTCAAAAATTGAGGGCCGAGACTCTGATGGGCTTGACCCAATTGTCACAGTCTTGAAGAGTCCGTACAACTGATTGTCGTTGAATTGGAGAATTGAGCCGAAGGGAAGCAAACGAAGGTCTGATCAGGTTCAATAAAGCCATGGATCACGAGCGTTAATCAACCTCAAGCTTCAAGGTATTCGAAACCTTGTTCAAAGATGGGGCATTTGAAAGATACGCTGCTGCTGTGTCGAAAGTGGAAGATGGCATATGTGAGTGTCTGGATCAGATGGTGGTAAACACTCAAATACATCACAAATTGTACTTTGTACTTGCAAAGAATGGTGACTATTCTCTGATCCAGGTCATGATGGAGACCTATCAGTAAAGACTATGCTACCGTTCAATATAAAATCCAAGATGAGAGTGGCGAAGAAATACTCCCACCTCATTCACCTCCAGATTACATCAGATTACATTGGACAATCTGGGCATTTCCAGAGTGACATCAGTGTAATTCAGTGTAATTGGATGGGACTCATCACAAGGCACGTGTATTCCTCTCAGAGAGTCATTGCACCTCTATCCTATGTTGTCATTGGATCTAACGAAACACTGCAACTCCCAGACAACTGAGGCGGTATCAAAGGTTCTCGATAGGAAGAAACACTAGTAATCAATTCATTGGATGGATCTAAATCGGAACTGGAATGAGCTTTCGCCGAAAAGTGCCAAGGTTCTATGTTATGATTATGCATGCAAGGATGTGGCAGTATCAATGGAAATAACCATAAGTAATGAAACCTGAAGATCTCTACGATAAACCGGCGGCTTGCATCAACTGGGTCGAGCAAACATATCAGATCAACATGTTAAATTACCAGATCATGTAAACATACATCTAGTATTGCTGAACCAATCTTGGCGGGGCTATCTGTGACGTGTACTCCAGCAGCTTCAAGAGCCTTGACTTTATCTCCTGCAGCTCCCCTCCCGCCAGCAATGATGGCACCAGCATGTCCCATGCGACGTCCTGGGGGAGCCGTACGACCGGCGATGAAACCTACAATGGGTTTGGGCTTTGCAAGTTTCTTGTTGTGTTCTGCAATATATTCGGCCGCTTCTTCCTCCATGGAGCCACCAATTTCACCGATGATAACGATACCTATCACTCCTGCATCAAAAATGGTATGCTCTTAAATGATCCAAAGACGGACCTTCAGTATTGGGATCTTCGAGGAAGACCTTGATGACGTCGATATGCTGGGTGCCAGGGAATGGGTCGCCACCGATTCCGACACACAAAGACTGACCGAGCCCAACACCAGTTGTTTGAGCGACAGCTTCGTACGTTAGGGTCCCAGAGCGAGATACAATACCTGTATAATTTAAGTCAAAGCAGAGCGGGTTCATTAAATATGACGCACCAATTTTCCCAGGTCTGTGGATGTGACCAGGCTGTATACCCATCTTACAACCAAGGGGGTTGATGACTTGGGAGGAAAAAAATAAGTATATTGCAGTTTTGAGAGCAGGATTTATCGTTAGCTTGTCTCTGATCAAAATACTCACCTCCTGGACAATTGGGTCCAACTAGCCTAGATTTCGATTGACTTTTGAGAGCATTCATGACCTGCAAAGACATCCCACTATAATCAGGATTCACGGAAAAGCTGAATTAGATCGACTTACCCGGATCTCGTCCAACTGTGGAATACCTTCCGTAATGCAAACGATTAATGGGATTTCATTTTCAATAGCTTCAATAATTGCATCTCCAGCAGAAGGTGGCGGTACGTAGAGGATGGACGCGTCAGGTTGCGTCTCTTTCACCGCCTATATTAAACGAGGATCGTCAATTTTCTCAATATCTGCACAGAAAAGAAAAACCAACGTACTTCACGGACACTGCCGAAAATCGGGAGACCTAGATGTGTCTGTCCAGCCTTCTTTGGTGAGACACCTCCGACCATTTTGGTACCATATGCTAAAGCCTCCTTGACATGGAAAGTTCCCTACCGCAGAAACCGACATTGAACTTGGTCTCTAAGCTCATATTCATCAAGGAGTACGTACTGTCTTTCCGGTAAGACCTTGACACAGGACCTTGGTATCCTTGTGAATTAGTAGGTTCTTAATAGTATCCTCGTAGCTTTTTCTCGACGTAGATGAAGAGAACACTCTGCGCCCTGTCTCCAAATTTGAGGTGACGGGCTGGACAGAGAACAGCATTGACAATCATACATACCGGTAGATGCAAATGACTGACCAGCATGGCGAAGCATGGTACGTGGAATAAGAGTAGATATTTACACGTATTTGCCTTACCGAGAAGTATTACATTACATCACTCATTTTGTCAAAATCCAGCACGACACTCAGCACTTCGGCATAATCTCTCCCCGTTCCTTTGTAGGCATAAATTTCATTTTCAATCTAGAGAAGGGATGACCAGCTATGTACCTATATAGACTGTTCTTCCCGATCCTTCCGAGTAAGAATCGACAGATTTTGTCGTATTACCTTGTTCGTTAATAAATACACGTACCCTTAGAAGAGCTGATTTTAGAATTTTATGCTCCCATACGTCTCCTGTCACGAGCTTTTCTTGATACCCTATTGAAATTGCTGATGGAGTATTTGACTTTGTCATAGTTTCTCTCGTTGACGGCACTGATGCGTTCATAAGGTATCCACAACTATTGGAGAAGAATCCAGCTTACTTCGTAAGGTCCACGAGGAACTGAGACTTTGCCACAGCAGGAGCAAACGTAGTGGGTAGTTGTTGCAGAACACCTGGAAGCCACGCGAGCATCTCGTTTGGGAACATTGTCGTCAAGACACGGAAGATTGACACCACGTTTGCAATTGCATCTTCCGGAAAATCTCCAATCATGCCACCCAGAAGATATCCCGTAAGAGAGTATCCTTGCTCACGGACCACTCCTCGAATGACAGTCGCCCATCGTGTATATTCTTCTCCTTGAGCATCTGGATGCAAGCAATCGTGCATCACAATAGCACGGAACAAGTCTAGGGTGGCAAACACGATATCGCTATGAACGACGGTCAAGCCAGCTAGAGATATGCCAAACACCGAAGGGAAGATATTGTGGTTGAAGAAAATCTCGGGGTTGATGTCAATCATCTGTAGAAGCATGTGTACAAAATCCTGAATAACTGCGTTCAATGAGCAGTGATTTTGAGAGAACTAAAGTATCACGCTCACCATCTGGAATTTCCCCCGGTGACTTCAACGATAACAAGGTAACGGTCTTTTTCGAAATTTGTTCATACATGCCACAGATTGCCGTCTGCAATTCCACGTTCTGTTTCTCTTCTCCGTACCTCGCTACAATTTTTCCACCGATCCAAACGTAGGCAGGGATGCCAGTCGCATCAAAACCCTGTGACATTCTTGCTGCTACTGAAGGAGCCACAGAGAGTCCTGCGTTCCCGAACAGTGTGATACCATGTCTGATCACTCGCGTAGTTCGCTCGGCAAGGTCATAGTTTGATCCATATTTGAGAAGGAAGTTATCAAAGACTAGCCAGGCATCTGCACAGCTACTATGGCACGCCGCTGGTATGTCTTCTCCGAAGTGTCGAATAACAAATAACATTGTCTCCAAATTTTCAAGAGCATCTGAAAATTTTTATGAGCATCAAACTCTAAGTCATCGAAGAATTGGCTCACTGCCTGCCCTATCAATCTCCTCCTTCGACGGGCTGGATTTGACGGTTACATCATGTATGGACGATAAGATGTCGAACGAGAATGTACGCAATGATTCTGCCGCACGCTCTATGGGCATCGCAGAAATAACATGTGCAATAGCTTCGTAAACTTGACGAAGATCATCTGGAATCAACTTCGAGCCAGTAGTCTTGATGAAATCGTGCAAGGTAGACAAGAAATTCCCAAGATGCTACCAATGCTATGAGCTGATTAGTATCACAAAAATAGATTACGCACCTGCTTGCAGTCTTGGCAAAGATACTTGAGCGCTTGTCCAGCAGCAGCATTCACTTCAATATCAGAGTTATCAAACCCAGCAGAGACATATTGCAATTGTATCGGTATATAACTTGGATGAAGATTGATCCATTCCGTGTAACGTGCAATGATAAGCAACGCAGCATATTGCACTCGTGGATGGCTTGGAAGTTGGGGGATCAAATCCAAAATCTTTGGCACAGCAACTTCATCTCCATTGTCAATCTCTGCTCCCATAGAGCGCATGGCAAATAGAGGAGCTTCAATTTCTTGCCAAGTCACAAAATTAGGCCCTTTTGCAAGTGCAGAAGTTATCATCTCGTATGCTGCCAGTAGACAATTTTTTGTTCGCAAAACAGCACAGCAGTCTTTCAATGTATCACCCATAACATGTCGGAATGAGCGGAAGTTATCTGCCTCTTGCCCTGTAAGTGTCGACATATCGGCAGGGAAATGTAGATGCTTTATGATGACTCCCATCAAAGTCTCGAAGGTGGTTTGAAACAGGGGCAAGACCGTGGCTCTCTTCCCTAATATTCCTGCCAGACGCATCCAGAACGGAAACGTGATGGGAACAATGTCGAGGTCAGGGTACGCCGAGCATTCTCCTATTGCATCGATGAGAGGGTAATATGTCTTGGGGTCGTCCACAAGCAACATCCTATACGTTTCGCCCGCCTCCGAGAATAAACGTGCATATCCTCTGATTGTCTCCTCGTCACCCCAATCCCTTTTGATTCTTGGCTTGAGATTAATGATTTGAGGCAAAAGGACCCCAATGATTTCGATATTCTCATGAATCTCCTGAGTTTCATGAACGAGCTCGCACAAAACCTCAATAGCAGAATCAAAAAGTTCTTCAACGTCTAGTGCTTCGAAGGCTGATTTGGTGAGAAGAGTGGTGACAAGGCTATGTGGAGAAAACTCTCCCGCATTTAACCAGCTTTTGGCGCAATCGAACAACTGTTTCTTAATGGCATTTGTCACCCCTGGGCGTCACATCATTGATGTTGAGGTAGATGCAAGGGTGCAGTGACATACCAGGAGCCTCGATATACATTGACAGTGTGCGCATTACTTGGAATGCATTTCGGGTCAAAATTAGTCCAGCTCTGTTACAGTATTCCTCATCCTTAACAGATAGTCGTACAGATCTTGGATTTTAGCAACAACTCTTTTGAATATCCTTGATCTCACCGTAACAGGGATTCTCGTATTTGAATCTATTTCTTCGGGGAGCAACGTCAGAAACTGCAGCAATGTTGACACTGCAGCTGGATCACTCCCAAATGTGTCGATCATATCCTGCACAGGATTTTCCCAAGTCGGAAGCTGCAATGCCAAACAAGCGAGGCTTAAGCACAACTGCACGATAACAACGCGGGGCCCGGAATGGTGCATCTGCAAGGCGTGTACGAGCGTGTCACGCAGTACAAATAGTTCCGGTGAAGCAACTTGGTCAAGGTCATAAATCACCTATTAGGTTTGAACCGTCAAGCAGATATCGTCTATCAAAATCGGCAGCTCCCCTTAACGAGAGTGATAACGACGAACCTTAGCGCGAAAGGTTTGAGCGGCGAATAGCTTTACTGGGTCTGGAGTGTCAGGTGAGAGGAGGAGGACATTGCAGGTCGCCCATGCCTCAGACTGGTACAGAGAGAGTGTGTTGAGACAGTCAGACGAGTTGGTCGTGATTTGTCCAAGGCGAGAGATAATTTACAGAATGCTGGAAATCCTGGAGCCAGGTGCTTGCCGCTTCCAGTGAGGCTTTGTCAGGTGCACCATTAAAGATTTGTAAAGCAGATATCACTGCCTGAACATCAGCCATGACAAGAGTGGAGGAAAAGATGGAAAGTAATTCAGATGAGATAATACAAACCCATTGCTGTGTACGTCTGTTAGGCCACGCTATCGATCATATCAGGATCCCCCCCAACCTGTCATAGACCATGGTATATTGTCATCACTAGGACCCAACCTATGACAACTCCAGTGACAAAAAAAATAATTGGAGGAAAGTACTAAAAAGTAGGGTAGAAAAAAGAGGGATATCCATAATAACGAACGTGATGTTGTTCACGGGGAATCAAGACAAGGTGGACAGAAAGTATAATATAGCCAATGATATACAATGAAGACAACAGCCTCGCGAAATAGGTGCACATGAAATGTCAACCCTAAAAGTCCACGGAGAAAAGAAGGACGAGGCGCAGGTCAAGCGGCTATCACTTCACGTGCGGAGGAAGCCCTTCTTCCTCTGAGTCTGTCGGACAAACTGTCGGTAATCGTCAAGGTGAAGGTGAAGATTAGAAGGCTTACGGATCCCTTCTCGGGCGTCAATGGCCGGCCGCTTTCAAGCCTCCTCTTCTTTTCTTCAAGATCAGCACGCTGCTTCTCAAGGGCATCCCTCATCTCTTTATGACGAGCATAGAGCTCCTCCTCGGATTGCTTAAGCTTCGCTTCCTTCTCCTGCACCTTTTGCTGGAACACCATTTTCATTTCAGCCTCCATCTTGGCAAGTTTGGCTTCATGCATGATGCGCTCTTCCTGTAGTCTGGCAGCAGGACTAGAAGTAAAGCAGAGTCAGAATTCAGAATTCGTGTGGATGAGACAAAGAAGACATACTTGATCTCTTTAAACACCGAAGAATCCTGAGTAACGCCCATACTCAAAAGTTTCTCCGTTCTCCAGTTCTCATATAGCACATCATTAGTATACTCACGCAGTTCCTCCATGTAGGTCCTGACAAGCATCTGACGGAGCTTGACAAAATCACAGTGCTCTTCGTTGTCAACCTCGACGATACCCCATGGGTATATACGACCACGGACGGTACGACCATCAGCAGTTTCAATGAAGCTATCAGAACCAACAACAGCAAATGGTATTTTGCCAGCAATTTCCTCGGCCTCAGCAATAGTTTCCTCATCTTCATTTTCATAAGTAGGCGCTTGGAAAATTTGGATGTTGTGATAAGCGATATCGGAAAGGACCTGTGCAAAGAATTGATAATGTGATAAATGAAGGAAAACTAAGCCATCACGAACACGTTGCTTGAATTGAAGTACTTCAACATCCGTGAGAGTATCGGCCTTGGCAATTATAGGGATCAAGTTAACCTTGGTGTGTAGCCGACGCATAACTTCAATGTCAAGCTGCTTTAAACTGCATTCGGTAAAGTTATGCAAACAGATCGTCTGGAAAAAGACGGTACTAACGAATGGCCAGTAGCTTGAATGAAGTACAAGCACGCGTGGATACGGTTGTCGACAATTTTGGTCCTATTGACGCGGTTCTCTTGTTCTGAAAATGAATCGAAACGAGACTCGATATTCTCCACGATAGGCTTCCAGCTATAATACACGAAACATGCATCAAGATGGTAGAAGAACGAGGGCCAGAAAGACCACGTCACCTGTCATCATTGTTGACAAAGTCGCCGAATCCAGGGGTATCGACAACGGTCAGATGCAAGCGAACGCCGTTCTCCTCGATATCTATACGTAAACTGAGGATACGTGGCCATGAACTGGGAGGATAAATATAGATGTACCAGCACCAATGCTCTCGATAGCAACTGTTTTAAGTCTCTCTTCAGATGGGGCAAGAGGCACCTTGGGTGGATATAAAGGAGTATTAAAAAGTGTATTGATGAGGGTTGATTTCCCGAGACCAGACTCGCCTAGTACGCGCGGCAACGCGCAAAAATGGATTGTTGTTAAGACGTAAGACCTTCAAAACAAAGGGAAAAACACGTACCAACAACCATGACTGTGAATTGAAAACCTTTGCGGACACTCTTGCGGTGAACTTGGTTGGGTAGGTTGGCAAAGCCAACATAACCCATGAGCTTTTTGCGGATTATGGGGACGGTGGACGCCTGGCCGAAGGAAGCGTCTGAGCTATGAGGGTACCCATTGTGATTTGCATTGACGTCCTGGATAGAGACGTATGTTTCCGACATCTGGAAGAGCGTAAGGGAGGGAGAAAAGAGGGACAGCAAAAAAATACTTCAAAGTTGAGGGCAATGGGGGGCAGAAAAGAAGTCGGCTGATTGATGCGTTGTCCTTGTTTGGCTACATACACTACGTCCAATTTAGGCTTGGGCAATAACAGGGACTACTTCGGCATCAGTTGAAAAGTCCCGAAGTTTGAAAATCATATCTACCCAGAAAAACTGGCTTTGGCCATACTTCTTGCGCTTTTGTATCGCCATTGTAGTCCCCCATCTATCCGTAGGTCGCGGCTTTTATGTTTGGGACATGCGGCTTACGCACGGTCATCATTCTAATACAAATATGTCTCTACAAGTATCTGTCTAGGAGCTAGAACTCCTGGACTATCTATCATCGACTTTATTCTCCTGACATTGTGCTTCATCGATATACTTATGATACATCTCCTCGAGCAATGCTTCTGGTTCTTCCATGAGTAAGTGCTCCTGTGATGCCGCCACTGGCGTGTTCACAGCCCTGACATTCTCTATCGCCGTCGATCGAAATACTGGCATTAGCACGAACCATGGTTCTTGCCTTGCTCGTGGTTCAGGCCAATCTTTGAAGTCCCTCCACTCTGGGGGTCCCCAGCCACACGCAATTTGTGGTCCATCGTCCAAAGCATTCCAAGGGATGCTCTCCTCTCGAGAGTCACTTTGACATTTGATGTCGTCCAGGGGCAGGTGGAACAGTTTCCCATCATCCGCCTGCCACAATGGTTCGTCTAGAAGAAAAGCCTGTCCTCCAACACATTTGCCGTCGACAACTTGTTCATAATGACCCTCAGCAACTCCTATATCCTTTGCACTTCGATACGGTCCGGTATGATGCTCTATTGGAAAGTAGTTAATTTCCGGAAAACGTGAGCAGTGAGCGGTACGGATGGCAACAAGAGTATCGGCTAACTCGAGAGATTTGTCTGAGTCCATAAGTGGGGTGGGTCCATGGTCCATTCGTCCCTGCTTTTTATCGGCAATTGTGCTCGATACACGATGCGTGACTGCATTCAAACCACAGATTGTAGATCACAATCAACTCACATGTACACCCAAACGAAACATTTATTATGGTGGCAGAATGCTTGTGAGTGGCATCGGAAACCTAATAGACCGTAAAGAATAAGGCAGCACAATGATTTGTCACTAAGGCGATGTGAATTAGGATGAAGTTATCATTAATGGTGAGGACACTGTATCCTCTTCATCTGCTTTCACTCTTGGCAGCCACCCCTGAGGGAAATCTCGAATGGTGGGCCTATTCAAAACCCGGCCACGCAAGTGCTCACCCTTCTTTGCTTTTAGTGATTTAGCGTACACATGACGCAGATCCACCGGCAGATCTTCCCAGTTCTCGTCGGGTGTCTAGTTTACAGACAAAAGGCACAGTACACCGTAAATCCACGCCACTTATAAATCACCAAAAAAAAACACGCACATTCGCTTTTTCAACCAATTTGTCCACAGTATCACTTATCCACTTGAGATTCTGTGAAGGCTCAGGGAAATCCTCACAAGCGATCTTCACAAAACCATTCCCCCAATCCGCATGTTTACTGATTCCAGCATCTAGAGGAGGATTCGGCGTCCACCGAGGTCCGGCAAGCAGCATCAACCTCTTTTTCGCCATGTGATCCACCAACGGCAAGTCATCTACCGCGACGACAACACTTCTTTTCCTCTCTACCGGATGATTGCCCAGATAATCGGTTGACCGCACAATCAGAGGTTCTTTTGATGTAGGTGGTACAAATGGTTTTCTCAGATCTATGGGAATGTTGAAATTAGTGAACGTGCATAAGCAGACGAATATGTTACATACTAACAAGTTTTGGCATTTCTAGTTCGATCAGTCTGAGGTACTGCCTTACGATACGCTTCTCTTGCAACAAGAGATGTGAAGCTGTGGGCATGTCATCGATACCGTCAACTTCATCCAACATTTCCTCAAGATCGTCTGGGGTCACTTCCTCGTCTAAAACGGACTTGGTTCGGAGCGCACGCTCAAAGGCCGATGAGGACGTGCTGAAGAGCTTTGAAGCCGCTGCAGAAGTTGTAGGCGAGGAAGAACAGGTAGCAGCATAGCTAAGCAGAGTACGCCGGGCAAAACCAGAGAGCATGGAAGCCATTTCAAGACTTGGCTTTCGTGTCAAGTCACACGCGTGACCTTGTGATCTAATTCGGTATCACATAGATTTGCTGATAGCTACACGAGAATGGTCGTACGTCTGGTCGAGGATAGGGTATTTCATTCTTATCTGTTCCTAGCGGCTTCAACTGTCGATTCAAGCTGAACTTGAGAACGTTACTGAGCTGCAGCCTGCTTCAGAAGATTTCGAATACTTCTTCAAGGTTGGTGGCAATCGCACTTTCATGTGGCCATACATTTTACTCTGACAATCAGGTCAAATGCTCCAGTTGCAACGAAAATCATCCAAACACTGTTTCGATGAATCGTATTGTCAGTTTCCATTCATGTCCCCAAGTCCAACTCAAATTTTCCATCTCTAGGAGGAGCACGAAGTATCGGGTGGTAAACATGGGACAGTGAATTTTGTCTGGAGATGTGGTTTCTGTAGGCATCTTATCCTTCGTAGTATGATGTCACCTGAAGCTTTGACCTGATTACTTGCAGGCAGGCGAGAAAGCTCAGCAAAGTTTGACACCTCGTATAAAGTGCGACCCTATACTTCAGAAAATGCTCAGCTGCAACCACTCCTCATCATCGAATGTAGAGGGCTCGAGTTTACTGATTTCGAATACAAAGTGCATATTTCCTCTGTCTACGATACTCCAACCGATTTATGAATCCGATCCAGGGACCTTGGAAATGCGTTGGATCCAAAGGAACTGTGTTCACCGACATCGACCTTGCAGAAGGCGAATGGTTCGATTACGACGAAAAGGTAAGCTTAAATGCTATCCGAGGGGTTTTGTTCACAGATATTAAGGTTGCCCTACCTGTCGGCATATCGGCCCTTGAGAGTCAATGGTCCCGGGCCCCATAATTTTATTCTCCCCATCTATTCGTAAACTGTAAAATACAAATGTCAGTCGATACCATGATGGATCTGAGATTCATCCAGGTATTCCATGAGTGGGTGCAGGTATTAGCTCTATGTGTGAAGACTTTAGGCTTCGGCAAGAAAGCCCTAGGTGGACAAAGAAAAAGTTATCAGAGCAACTCTTGCATTCTCCCCAAATGTATCCAGCAGGGGACCGAATTGCTCAAAAAAGTCATGATCAAAGGGCATTAAATTTTCTACATGACAGAACAGGATATAGTGTACCTAGGGCTATCAGGCAAAACAATGAATCTGGAGGATTAAAGAGTAGAAGATACTGGACAACCTGCTTAATGAGTGATTTTGGTACTTCAATGCTGAGAAGAACAATTGAAAAAAAGCATAAACAAGAACAGTGCCATGAAGAAAGAATGAAACCAAGAGAGAAAAATACATCCATGGGAGATATAACGATGTGCATTGGTAGACAGAAAGATCCTATGTAAATCCATTGAATTGCCATCCTGGGGGTAGGTTGAGATATTCATGCTGTCGAAGTGCCGCAGCAGATGGACGCTCTTCTGGGTTTCTGGAACAGGAGTGAGAATACAAGTTGGCTGCAGGGTAATGGACACTCACATGGCAAAACATTTCTTCCTGAAATCGTCGGCAAGAGGTGACAATTGCACCTCTTCTGGAACCGGTGGCAATTTATTTTTGTAGAGCTAGATGTTAGAGAAAAACAAGCATGAGCCACACCACTGAGGACAGAGACAAACGCATCACACCTTGAACATGACTGCGACCATTTCCTGACCCATCCACGGCCTCTTTCCCGCCCACATCTCCAATACGACACACCCAACACTCCAGATATCAATCTTGAAGTTGTACCCCTTCTTCTGGGTATTAATGACTTCAGGTGCCATCCAGAATACCGTGCCTTGCATGGCTGTGAAGGCACCACCAGCTTCGTCATCCGTCCTCTTCGAGATACCAAAATCGGATATTTTGCAAATACCAGATGCTTCCACCAGAATATTATCCGCTTTGAGGTCCTGAGCAAAATGTTAGTCATGATGTCTTGTGATCCTTTCTGGCCTCTCCCACTTACTCGATGTAAAATACCTCGGTCATGAAGGTATTCAAGGCCGCTCAAAATCTGAGACGTGAATGACTTGGTCACATCTTCAGGGAACCGTCCATGCTTGTGTAGACAACTACCAATGGAACCACCGGGCACGTATTCCAAAAAGCTATGGATAAGAGATAATCAGAATTGAACCATTCAGAAGCTTTCAGAAGATTCAACTCACATGCTGAGGTTGTCCATAGTCTCTTCAAACCCTAGGTACTGTACGATGTTTGGATGGTCAAGATCCTTCAATGTCTCTGATTCCAATTTCAATGCTTTCACAACTGTGTGTTGCCGCGAATCGTATTTATCACTTGCTGTCTGCGGAAGTTCTACTTGCTTGACGGCAATCATCTCTCCTGTCGTTGCGTTCATGGCAAGATACACACGACCATATGTCCCCTTTCCAATCAGCTCGCCACGGACCCATTTAAAAGTGGCTGCAAGTGTGTTCAGAAGTCATTCAGATCGAGGATATTACAACTTACTCTCGCTGGTTGAGGTAGAGGTCGTCGAGCTGACACTTGAAGACCTAGCTTGGTGCGTCGTTACCTCTTCCAACTTCCCTCCCCAAAACTTGGTGTTTCTCTTCCTTGAGTATATATCTGCAAAAGTTGAATCCGCTCTGGATGTCCTGTCTATCCTCCTCTTTGCATCCTCCGCTACATATCTGATAGACTTCTTGCTACGTATCTTGCTACATTTATCCCGCTCCTTATCCTTGTCATAATTACTGGCCGATGCGACAACAACCTGAGATGAAAAGGGAGGTTCGATTGACGTTGGAGACGTTCCACCAGAATTGGCCTCAATGACAGGTTTATCTAAATCATGGTTGCGGAAATAAAATTCCAGCTTCTCATAAACGGCCTCAGGGGGAGGACGCATCGCCCAACCATCAACGAACATATCTGACGTTTCTTGGGGCAGTCGGCTATGTTCCTTCTCCCATGCTTTCTCCATCTCTTTTGCCTTTCCTTTTTCCTCTTCTCCCTCCCTCTCCCTCTCCTTCTCATGCATCATGATTTCCGATAAGATACCAACTCGCTTAGAAATTCTTGTTTCGTCAATTGAGCTCGAGTTGTCATATCCTTTCAAATTCGACGTTGCTGCCATAGGAGCCATAAGGGTGGCGGTAGATTCTGTAGATGGAGACAGTCTCGCGGCTGTCGATGTCTCAATTTGTAAATTCAGCTTAGGTTTCTCCTCAGACTGCAGTGGCGACTGTGGCTTGACTATCCATGTCCCATTACCTCCACCGTCGGAAGATTCATCGTGGTGCAGATCAAGGTTGGGACTAGTTGATGCACTCCTCGGCGGTGAAATTGTTCGAGAAGGAGGTTGCGATGCCGCTGTAGGTGTGACTGATACTGAAGTTGATCTACTGTCCAAAGAAGCAGCCAGGATATGAGGCGCCACAATTGTTCCCTCTCCAGTCGCAAGACCTGGCAGATATCTGTCCCAATCCTCGTGTTTCAGAGTATCATGAAGTCGTCCAGGTGCACATGAGGAAGGTGACGTATCGTCGACAACTTTGAAATTACGTTCATCACTCTTGGGGCTCCGAGGAGAATGAGGCGGCGTTGACTGTGATGTATCAAAACCACTGTCCATACTACGACCAGGTCTTGGCCTCGGGCCAGGAGGATGGGGCGATCGATTTGGGGAAGTTGCACGAGGCGATTTGACAGACTCATAGAGTTCAGGCAGCAATGTTGATCCATATGTTGATGAATGTACCTGTCTTCCAATGTACTTGGTGGGCGAGACAACATGGTCCCTCAAAGCAGATGATGGTCTAGGATGAGGGTTTATACTCGTGCCAAAGGTTGTGCTTAAATTCGAGTACGGTATATTTTTCCGCGGGTATGAAACCTGTGGTGACGTGCTGGTCTCAGGGACATTGTACTGAATCGCAGGAAGTCGTGTCTGGATAGGCAACCTTGAATTGTTCTCGTACGACTTGGGTGTACCAGAAAGACTGCTGGGTGAGAAAGCGAGATTATCTCTTGGTCCTCGATTGACAGGCAACGGATTCGGTTCCCGTCTGCGCTGGTTGATATTAGTCTGAGGATTTCGGAGACTATCCATGCTCTTCGTGCTCACCCGAGCGAGTCTGGCAAATGTGGAGTTGGGTTGAGATGCGAGCGATTCTCCTTTCCATCGAACAAGAAAATTATCAGGTACAGAGTTTCCTGCCAGGCGCTGTATAGAACGAGAGTCATTGGGATGTTGTGATGGCACTGGCGGTGGTTGTGTTCGAGGGGGAGGAGGAATGAGCGGTTGATAGGGCGAGGCTGCGTGCGTGCGGGAAGAAGTTTGACTGGCTGGTTTTCGGGTATTGGAAGGGGATTTTCGACTATTTGGACCAGATTCTCTCGAATATATTGACGAAGGATCATAATCTTGACCAGGTGGGGAGACATACCGCCATTCATCACTCTTTCTTTTCCGCTGTTGCCGATTAGGCTTCGCTTGATCCACTTGATTCGAGGCATCTCTTGTTTGCTCAGAATGAAGGGTAGAGCGTGAGCTTGAAGGGGACAGTTGTTGAGTAGTTAAATTCTGCCTTGCAGCCTCCTCAACCTGGTGCTCAGAAGTGATGATAGCCTGTTCACGTTGGGTGGTAGCGTCGGACCCCGATCGGCCGTGCTTGTGGACGCTGGGAGGGGGAGGAGGTAGAAACGTAGAGTCATCGTTGATAGGAAATTTAGGTCGCGAAAGGGGAGGTGGTGGTGGCGGAGTGGGAAAGACTTGCCCGAACAAGTTTGTGAAAGTTGCGTTTGTTGCCAAGGAAGGAGGCTGGGGCGATGACGAATGAGGTGCGTGGAGCGGCAGCTGAGGAGACTGAGGTGAAACGACAAGATTGTTGACCCTTCGATGTTGAGGCGACAGAGGAAGAGGATTAGGAGCAGTCATAAGATGCTGTGGTCGTAAAGTTGTGCGATGAGACTCCTTTTCGTTATCAATATCAGCCTCGTATCCGGTCGCTGACTCATTGAGCTGTTCGCTTGCATTGGAAGAAATACTACCAGATCTGCGTTTCGGCCGGGGTGGCATTATGGGATTGGGAGTCACCGGAATAGAAGCTTGATGCGGAAGCGGAGGAAGCGGAGGCAGGGGACAAGGGGAAAGTTCGGATTCGGATGGAGTTGCATGTTTGATAAAAAACTTGAGTGAACCTTTTGAATCACCGTGACGACAGATGGTGAAAAGATCTTCGTCCGTCAGGGCTTTACCTAGATGATAGTCCTCGCCCTCGATCCGCCCAATTTCAGTATGGAAGATTGAAAACTGAGCCTGCTCTTCCTCTGTATAGATGCGTAACTGCACAGAGTGAATGGTCAATCGACTGCAAATGGGAAAATACAAGCCACCCACCTGGGTAAAAATACGCTCTCTGATAGATGCCGGATCATGAGCATTACTGATGTCTACCGTAACAGATCTTGCCGATTCCGACGTGACGACGATGAAAACCTGGTCTCCGATAGGTATGAGAGAATTATTGCTCAATGGCAGACTATCAGGATGGGACACTGTGGGAGACTTGGTGTGACATTTCAAAATCAATAAAAGGCGACGAAACTATAGATAAGAGAACACACATTTCTGAGCCTCCTTGAGACGTTATCGGGCTGTCGAGGCCCCCGGGAACCGAAAGCTGGCTTGATGGGAGGCAGGTATGCCCCCACACGGGGATTTGACGACTGCGGAATATCTGACATGCCGCGATCGACCGACGTCGATATCGCCATTTCCGGTAAGGTGTTGCTGCCAGCCCCTGTGAGGTTAACTGGGGGTGGGGGTACTTGGAGGGCAGGCGTGCTTGGTGGTGGGGTAGATTCCTGAGCCGGTGAGCTGGCGGTGGAGGGGGATGAGAGAGGAGGATGTGAATTCTGGAACTGTGAGCCGTTGGGAAAGCTTGTGGTGAGAGATGGGGGGTGGGGCGAGAACTGAGGACTCTTGAAGGAGTTGTGAGAGGCAGTATTAGAGGGCAGGGGCCGTCGCAGATCTCTGTAGGGGACATGGCGTCCATCTTGGGCTCTTCGGACATCGTCACTGCCGCCATCGGACTCTGAGTCTGGATTAGTGATGACGAGTATTCGGCCACGCTTGTGGCGATGGTCGTCGAACATGGCAGCGCCGAAGGGAGATACAACCAAGACAAGTTAGCAGACAAGTTAGCTAGCAAGTTAGCTAGCCGCTGACTGCAACAATAAGGGAAAATGCTTTACTAAGCAGGATTTAAGTCTTAACAAGGACCATAAGGCACTTATCTATATATTACAAAATATTATTCAGGTGCTTTAATTAATCATTTACCCTCCAGCGTCCCCTCTTGCACGTTGAGCTGGAAACACGTTCAGACCATGTTTCCAACTCGGAACCACACGTACCTTTGGAAAATCAGCCTTCTCCTCCAGTAACGAGTCACCCCAACAGAGCAATTTTAACAGTTCCGTTAATTTTGCCTCCTTTCCCTGGCTCAAGCTCTCAAGTATCGCTGCATTCACCTCCCCTGCAGTCTTCAATCGCTGCGCAGACGACAACAGGTCGCCAATCACCCCCGGCGGACTAGCAACCGTGTCAAATGCCAGCAACGCCATTGTCCGTTCCAGTTCGGCAAGAAATTCTGGATTCTCCTCCCCTCGAGGAGCCAGCTCGTCTTGTGCAAACCGCAATGCCTCACTTACCCTGCCATGCCGTATATACTCAATTAACTTTTGTTGCTGCAGGCGGAAATAAAGTGCCGGATTGGTATCAAGTATCTGTCAGACCAAATCTGATGTCAATTCTCTTTGTATCCATAGTACCCAGTCACGTTGAGGATCATGTTGAAGACTGAAGATTCGGTATTCTCATCAGCAACCACCAAATGGGTTTATGAGTGGTGCATGAATGATTTAATCCTTTCCTCTTTCCCGTGTTGATGACTCACCTCCGGGTTAAGATCATTGACACGCGTTATTGCATCTTCAACATCACCACGCTGCAGAGCTTCGCGTATATCCATACGGCTCTCGATGCTCTCAAAATCCACTGGTGGCGACAACTTTGCTTCTTGACTAAATTCCTCTGCAGCTGCCTTGTACCCCTCAATGACGAGATAATCCATGATCAGTCGATTCATATCCCTGATGGCCATCGGAACATAGTCAGTACTGAACTTGTATCCAGACAAAAAAGAGAAATAAATCAGATAATACATGCAATTTTTAGCTCTTCAGAAAAGTATTTGCTTCTCAGAGAGATTCCCAATACTAGGTCTCATCTCAGTGAAATATAAAAACTGCCACTTACCCTTTCGCAATCTTCACCTCTCTGAGGCGCTTCTCCCATTCATCTTTCCTAATCGAAGGTTTTGAACTTGGTGGCTATGCAAAAGAACACACATGACCGATGACCACAGAGCGAAAAAGGAACGAAAACCAACCATAGAAGCACGAAAACACGGGTTACACTCGGAATATAAGCAATCGTTACTCTTTAGGGCAGGTGCCATGCAGTCAATTTATTAAGGGTTCTTATTAAGGACTTTCCACGCGTGGTTGGTTCCAAGAATTCTAATAATAACAAAAATCGGCAGACATTGAAAATATGTTCCAGACATCAATTTAACCTTTTTTCCTCCATGCAAAATCCTAGAGCTGCCCTACAAATTCTACTGGCTCACAGTTCCTTTCCAGCGTTGTTTGCCTCAACAAGTTTCTCCTATTCGGAATTGACCTTGCTGAGTGAGTCTGTTACTACAATTTCAACTTGCTTGTCCTCTGTCATTGTGTTGTGCTGAACGTTGATCGTATCTGTCCACTTATTCAGCCAACCATCCTAGCTACATAACATACTTGGCCTCCACTTGTGCTTCTGCTTTCCTATTCCCCCTTCTCGTGAATCACGGTGTTTGAAATTAGCATTGTGTTTCTTCAAGAGTCCTTTGCCTCGCTCTTCTCGCTTGGTGCTGTCTCGGTGTCTCCGTGATCCAAGCTATGAGGCGAAGAAGGAGAAGAGGAGTACTGGTGTTACTATCTCATTGACAGCGGTGGGCAATCATTGAAAATGACAATAGTGATTCAGAATTGTTCCAGGGGGAGGAGACTCAAGATGACCAATAATTAACCTCTATGTATGTGAGAGACTATAGTTGGGCAAACAGCTATCATGGCACAGTAGTGGTTGGAGCGCCCCCAACATCGTTCACTGTCATCCTCTAACTCTCCACCACGAGCTGTACAATCCACTGCTCACAAATCTCTCAATTTGACACAAGCTCAAGTAGCACCTATTAAAAACCTCTATCATTCAACATAAACTATGGTTCTGATCAGATTCACCAATTTAAGCCACAGAGATGATTGCCATCACAAGGGATCATAAGTCTTGTCTGAATATCTTCCAATGATTATCACTTATGTCCCACATGTTAGATGAGGTTTTCACTGTGCCATAGGCACAGCTTTTAACCTCTACTAATTCTGAATAGATTTAGATTATGTTGAAGTCAGTCCACTATACTCCCTTCCCTCAAATTAGCAATCATTGATAATTCCAGGATGTTCAAATATTTGAGCACTCTACTAAAACTGCAGTGGAGACTCACAACAGTTCTATAAAGCTGAATGTCCCACAGTTAGAGAGTGATCCTCTTCCCATATTGGGCAAAAGGGGTTGTGATCCTTGTCATACAGACAACATGATCTCCAGCTGCTATGTATAATTGACAAAGTGATGTGTCCTTTGGAAACTCAAATAATTCAAGTTGGGTGCTTATCCTGTAGTATTAGAAAAACCAGTTAGTGGTCTGATAGCTCAGTGGTTGAGAGCATATGGGCTAGTTTTCTGAGGTCCAGGTCTAATTCTTTGTCATGAACTGCCTTGGACAGGCCTTCTGGTATCAGGAGTTGGCAGCTGTCATCAACTGATGGCTGTGGGAGTTAGAGTGACACCTCTGGGAAGGTATAATTATTAATAGGATGACATGAGAATGGTCCTGTCAAGTACAAGACATGAGCACATAACAAATAGACAGTAGACATATAACAGCAGATAGACATGGGAAATACTGATAATAATAGAGTACCTAGTTGTTGTGTCAGCCAACTCCAGTGACCAGAATAAAGCCAACTGTCCTCTTTATCAGCAATTGACAAAGAGAACTCAATAAGAATCCTTGCTGTATTATGCCCTACTTATATACAAGACTATCTATTTACTGATGTTTGTCCATGCACGTGACCATTGCATCAGTGTTGAGTCATCTTGTCATTAGGCCGCGACTCTTTTATAAAATAAATGAAAATGAAA
>Ga0153987_1000090_pt1 | contig 30612 bp, 36 predicted proteins | sample TSNC071MetaG_FD_102279 | JGI IMG/M metagenome (GOLD analysis project Ga0153987, IMG submission 102279) | Attine ant fungus gardens microbial communities from North Carolina, USA - TSNC071 MetaG | ecosystem: Host-associated > Fungi > Mycelium > Unclassified | place: USA: North Carolina, William B...
ATGCCTACTTACGCAAAGGTTCTTTCCAGGTACACGGCCACCCCTGCCTCGCACACAATTCTTGCTTCATTCCTCATTGCGATTGTATGGAAGGGTCTTGTTGCCTTGTCCAATCGCCCGTATGCACCTTCAACCCCACCATCTCCGGATTCGGTGTATAACAAGAAGGTCCGCGCACTAGTCCGTACACCATCACCATATCACACTCCTCCTGTCACACCTCCATTGGGGCGCTTTTCGCTTAAGCTTCCTCCCTCTCGTCCGCCTTCTCCTATCAGTGGCGCTCCTGCAACTGTCTCTGCCGATGCACAGGCTTTGTATGATCTATTGAGTACCCTTCCACGCCCGAGCGCTGGCAAGGAGGCGACTCGTCTGGCACGGGAGGCCGTAGGTGAGGCTTTTGATGCGCTTGAGGCGTTGTCGGTACTCCTGGGTGCCATTGACAAACGGGGTTATAATGGCGGTACTCCCACAGTCACGGTCCAAGAGGTGCATGAGCTTGCTAAGGACATTCCGCTCCTTATAGTTTTGCCTGTCATGTCAGGTGCTTATGGAGGCCAGAACCTGGGATCGGTCGCCACTGTATTGGGTCTTTCCGAGGCTGAATATCGGAAGAACTGTCTTAGTGGAATTGGCCGTGCAGAAGAGTACGCGCCCGTGATTGCTCAACGCGTTATGGACGCTTTACAGGTCAAGGCCGAGTACTGCACTAACAGCTCTCTGCGGATTCAAACGAGACCCGATATCATTCATGAGTGGCTTCAGCTGGAAATTTCGACCAACTGAATGCCGATTATTTCTTCTTATTTTGATTAAATGCACACCTTGAAATATTTAGATTGGCGTGAAATTTTAGTGAAGTTTTATTCCAATTCGTTTCTTGTAACTTCACTCAGCTTCCAGTGTCTATATTGCATTCGGGTAGTACTGTCACATTATCTATCCTTTTTTCTCCATTGTTTAGAACGTTATTGAAATAGAGACTTCCTTGTCATAGATCCCAGCCTATATAAATATAAGAAGGCACAGGCCAATGGCAGTGACATGATACCAGAGTAACTGATGAGTGTAACTTATATTTTACGCACCGAAGTTGTGTTTTGCTAGAAACATGTTGCCGCATTGTCCTGATGCATAGCTTTGACAGGGAAACAGGTCATCATCATCAAATTGAGAAAGTCACAGCCAGGTAAGGAACAGCTCGAGGCCTTGCAAATCCCGAGATGTCCTCTGAAAAATCCTATCCTCAGGAAAGATCTGAACTGCAACCTCTGAGAACGCAGGAGAAATTTTTCGAGTACACCATTGAACCGGGATAAAAGTATTTTCAATACACTGATAGATTGTCCGAGGATCAATAAGATGATCTAATGTCGCCACGACCGGTCGAGATTCGAAATTGCAGATGATCGACACATACAGAGATCATACAGTAACAAGATCAGAACATCAACCTTGCATGTCACCAAGCCAAGCTCACTGTAATTTCGGCGTTCGTGTCAGCAACCCAATATGAAGTACTGCAAAGCAAAACTAATCACCTTCAGCACGTTTCTCAAGTTTGGTCTTTTCCACAAGTCGAGAAGTGTGTTGATTCAACATGTCAACATATGGCTTGAGGGATGTCTTCTCCCAATCTGTCTCAAAGTCAGTGGCAGTCAAAACTAGTTATGTGTCAGGCTAACCAGAGTGGTGCTCACCACTAGTGCCATCCACAGTTGTTGCAGTATTACCAATGGTATCAAGCTCATGAAGCAGTCGAGTGACTGATGGTACCATCTCAAGGTCGAAATCATCAATCTTCTCTGGGTCAATCGGAACACAAATACGGCCAGTCTTGGGGTGTACACAGAAAGGTGCTTTCAACAAATGGTTTCGATGCTTGGAAACCTGAGCATCAAGGCGTGGATAAGTGTAATAGATTTGGATGTCATGCCATGCAGCTGAGAGCACAGACTATGAACATGATGGACATTCTAAGAACATTTAACAGAAGATCATTGGGCGACTCACCTTCTGCTGTTTATCACGACAGGATCTAACTTTTTCTGTGAAACAATCCCATACGTCTTTCGACGAGGAACCAGCCACTCTCTCCTTCCTGAGCTGTTCAGCAACTTTCTCGTCAGGGATGAGCTTGAGGAAGAACTCAAAACCCTCATCTGTCGCAAATAAGTCTTGGTCGTTGAGTATCAGATCGACAAATATGGGACTGAGCATTTGATAGGCATTCCTAGACGAGGTTTTAGATCATTACAAAACTCGGACACCAATATTCCAACGGACTCACTGCAAATGAGCCGGTAATACTCGGGAGCCAACACGTATTGTGAGGGCTTGCGAAGACTCTTTCATTCCGGGCAACACAGTCATCCACCCGACAATCGCCGTGCGCTCTTGATCTGTCAGTTCCATTGCTTCTTGATCTGAGACCCACAGATGGATTCCACGACGACCAGAATACACCCACAAGAGGTGTTCATAACCAAATTGATCGCGGATCCCATGGTCCAGAACGCGGACAGCTGCTGTAATGAATTGCCAACAGCGCTTGCAAATATCAGCGTCTGAACAACACGTTCGGATGTGATCGTAATCTGTCATGTCGATATCGAAGACAAGCTCGCGCTGAAGGGGTTGATATACGTTGGGGCGTACTGTTTTTTTATCCCTAGGCTACAGACTGTAAGCTAGTAGATCCAGACATTACTCTAGTGCTCACTCGAACAGAGTAAACGGGACCAATCTCGAATCGAGTAGGATTTAGTTGGCATACTTGTTTTTTGAGGTCGTCAGCTGTAGAAAACGAGTTGTTTCGTACAAATAAATCTCCTCGCAATTCGAACGCCCATTCCCTGTGTGTAAAAAGACGCGTAGGAGTATGGCTATGGTTTAACCAGGTAAAGACTGGCTTGAAGGGGTAGAGACGCCGGTAATATGTCAACATCACCTCTGATTATATCAACGAGAGGGACGTTGACCCGGAAGCGATTGCATACCTGGAAGGGTGTGGTCATAATAATCAGCTTCAGTAGGCATATCAAAGTCTGAGTAGCGCGACGAACCTGACACAATGTCACTTTTCGTCACCTTTTGTCAATCCTGTTACTTATCACTCAGAACTTGGAACTGACTTGGAAATCCCTCAGAGTGACATATCTGTGCTTCCTGCCACATGCTTTCGAAGACAAGATATTCTCATAGAATTGAGCACAACACCTAACATCTCAGGTCACTGCAAATGGACATGTAATGGATACCTCTGTCCCACATCCAAACCATGAAAATTTCCCGTCCAACCATTTTGGGGATCGGAGCATATGAAACAAGTAACAGATCTTGCTCAGTCTCTGACTGGAGGAGACTACTACCAAGCTGAATATATTCACATTCTGACTATGTTATGTGTGAGTCCGACTAACTATAATGAATGTATAATGAATGCCGCAATGAAAGCCACACATTCATAGTATCATCAAAGCTGTTTTGTCTGCGGTATCATCAAATTCCTCTTGGAAAGGAGGCAGATACATCGCACTCGTAGATTGCTGAATGGATCATAATATCCCTTTAACACTGAAGGGGTTTACATTTTACAACAAGTTCTCGAGTGAGGCGAAAAAAGGGGAAATTCGATCTGGGAATGCATTTGATTTTGAGTGGGGTATGAGATACCCTGAAGAAGTGTAAAAACAGGAGTGAGGTTGTAGTACATATCGAAATCGTGTTTAATCGTCCGTCGATGATGTATTGGACAAGCACCTGACACTAGAATATACAGTAGTTCACCCAACACGAAATCTGAAATGACTTTTTATACAGGAAATTTATCCATGTTGACCTACTGGATAGTCTCAAATCATAGCATGCTTAATTCAGGCCCGGGACCGAGCTTTTAATGTATTCTTCAAGGATACCTCTATCTTAACTGCATGTATGGTCTCGTCACGGTCTCAAAATCACGGAGAACTTCTGTATAAACTTAAACTTTCTAGTAGTCCACGAAAAGTCCTCTCATGGCCCATTTTTCAAATATGATACAGGGATTTCAATCCGATTAACAGGATGGCATCTAATGAAATACCCTAAATCTTGTGTAAATAGAATACAACAAGAACTTGTTCTTCGAAAAACAGGCTTTTGAATATCAAGAATCAATTTATCCAACCAATGGTGCACGCTCCTCATCACTAAGTGCGACTCTTCCAGATCCTCGGTAAAGACCGAATGCGCCCTTCAGGACCCAAATCAATGCTAAGATGGCGAATACAAGGGCAGACCAGTGGACGAAAGTAGGGTGATGCTGCTCAGAAAAGATTGCCCAAAGGGACCATGCAATAGCTATCGAAGCTGGAAGGTCACCTTCTGGGGTAGAGAAAGCATAGGTCGCAGCAGCACCCTCAAGGAAAAATCTTCAAAGTGACAGAGGGTCAATGAAATGTCAAGAGAAGAAGATGAATCACATACAATGCGAGGAACACAAACACTTTGGTCCAATTCCCAGCCGCATGATGGATTTTGTCTACACCGAAAGCCTCAAAGGCTGTGAGAACGACAAGAACAGTCGTCCAACCATGATAAAGAGAGAATGGAAGGTGCACAAAGAGCTCATCAGAAAAGCTTTCGGCAGCATGATATTTCTTGACTATATAATAGATGTGCTATGAATAGGGGTCAGAATGGGCTGAACAACAGGTTGAGACAATGACAAACGCACAGTCACCGCAGAACTCACGAAGAGCGCGAAGACAAAAGCTAGCGTTCCATAAGTAAAAGGAAAACAAGGAACCTTGATGAGGTCATACCGATGATGTAGTGTTGCGTAGCCCAAAGATTCACATAAATGGCGTTGAGTACAGCGAGAAGTGGAAATCTCCAGGAAATTCCATCAATAATTACACGCTTTCCCTGCGGGAAGAACTGATAGATGATGGTACCAAGGAGGAGGACATGGATTAGAGACCAGATGAGGAACGCCCAGGAAGCAGGAGTGATATAGGTCTCTTTGCCGTGATAATAAACACCTTGTGGTGCAGCGACGGTATAAACGTTAGACCCAAGGAAGACAAGGTAGACAATGACGTTGACGACTTTCAAAAGAATTCCATCTTTCCAGGAGTCAGTCATGGCTGTAGTAGGAAGGGTGGGTGAGTGGAAATGGTGCGACAGTGCTATAAATGCCTCAAGGCCGGCCATGACGTTAATTACATCACGTGCCCTCGTGATCGAATCGCCACCAATTGTTTAGAATTAGTAAGGTTCCCACATGTCCTGCACAAAGTGCAATGAGTCGTATAGTATTGTTCAAGCATTCCTACTGACTTGCAATGACTGCAAACGCAGGTGGCATCATCGTAAGTGTACTCATCAATTTGTCAATTTTTCCGACCAGTTTTCTTTTGAAGGCTGCCATCTGCCCCCTGTACCTGACCAGGAGCTTATAGCCCGAATAAGAGCAGACAACTCTAGAGATAAGGCAAATGGTCTACAAGCTTGGAAGTGCGCTTACTGCGTGGAAGGGTTTGATGTCCGTGAACCTGACATACGAGGATCGATACCACCATCATCCGCAAAGCTCTCTTCCAATCTTCAACCTCAATCGATTTCTCGATTCTCTTCACCCAAAAATCCCTTCGTCTCGAATCTACAACCACCTATCTCTTCCCTCCAGGGAAATGCGGTCCGAATATCTTCTTCAAAATCTAGCAGGACGACTCATGTTAAAGAAGTCATAGTAATTTCTGACTCAGACAGCGATACCCCCCCTCCTTCCAAGCATGGAGAATCCTCTACCTTGGATCCAAATTTCCCTGCAGCCTTGTCAGGACTATCAAGCGCTACTGTCGAGAAGGCAGGAGAATCAATTTCACGACCCAAAGCTAGACATGCTCTTGCTCAAGAAGAGGAAGAGAGCTCGTATTCCACTGAGGACGTACAATATCATCCGCAGTCGATATTTTATCGATCCTCTAGCTCTCATCAGCCGATTCGATCTGCGGCAAATGCAGATAAAACTATCAACTTGACTGGCCCCTCACAACCGAGGAACGAACCAACTAGTGTGAATATGATAGAGTCAAGTCCATTACAAATCGATCCCATTCAATCCCTATCTCAGGAGGAGAATGGGCGGAAAAGGGAGCTGTATAAGCAACAAGCAGCTCAAAACGAGAAGCGTAGAAGATATAAACACAAACAGCGACAGCAAGAGCTTCTGAAAGAAAAAGGCGAAGAACCTCAGGTTGAACGGGTAATCACTCATGTCGTGGATTTAACGTTGGACACTGGAAATCCCGTTCTCATTCGAGACATTGCCTTTCGCCCTTCCGAACCACCCAAAGCGATCAACCTTGAAGCTGACACTCTGGCTTCGCCCGTTCTCGTCCCTGTAACTCGAACAATGACTGAAAAAGACCACCAGAAAGAAACGTCACTAGATTTATTTCCTCAGTGGATTAATCTGCGAAAGCATAGCAGGGATATTTGGGACCGTAGCGCACAAAAGAAAGCGTGCATTGCACCTCCTCAAAAATCCAGGCGCAAATCTCAAGCTCGAAGACTTGGAGACGCACAGCCTCACATCTATCAATTTGATAGCACCGACTGGGTGAATCGTATGAAAAGAGGTCCCCGTTGAATTGGATTATCCAGTTTGCTTCTCGATAGTGATTGCGCGACATCTGGTGTGCCTTACTTCGTTTCGCAACCCAAGAGGAACAACCAGTCTTTGGTGCTTCATGCTCATGGTATAAGTACTACGAATACGCCGTCAGTCAATTTGACTGTGTGTGTGTGTGAAAGTTCAATTGCCGTTCGAGGCATCTTTTATACTTGCAGCCAATCGTCATGTTTTGATGGTATGACAGTGATTAGTTGAAGAATGATAGCAGATCGATGAGCTGTTACGGGTATCCTTATGTTAGTCAGATGTTTGTATTGGAATTCCCGATCATGAGTTCAAACTCTACTTTTGATAAAACCCTCTAACCCTTGACTCATTATAAACAAGCTATCTTTCTCATAAACCCAATCCCTGCTTTTATTACTATCATGCGGTGTACGAACACAGTCCGCGGTAGCCTACTGACTGCTACTAACTACCAAGGCACAGGGCCTCGACTTCTAATAACGGACACTATCGGGCCAAGCTCCGCATTTTGAGGAGCTGCAAGGCATATGTGCGAGGGAGTGTAAAGAGCATAAAGGGCATCGAGGTTCCACTTGGGAATTCAAGGAAGGCTTATTCTGAGCCAGCAATGATGTCTTAGAGGACGTGTGGGGTGGCTGTTACGGGTTCATGGAGGTTCCCTGGGGATTGGGAAGGCAAATGCAGGGGGGTTAGAGGTGAGGAACTTGATGAAGTCGCCTATACAGGGGGATGGAAGGGTGATTCGATCGCTTGTAAATCTTGTACATTCGGTGAGGATGTGTAGTCTAGTTTGATTGCCCAATCCCTGCTTGAGATGGGTGATTGTCAACCAACGCCACAATATGAAGGTCCTCAGGCACGAACCAAGAGTCTTTCAGGCACAGAATCTGATCTACTGAATGTCAAACTACCGAGCTTCGTACACTTACTCGGTCCCGAGAGCTGATCTTCTGCATAAGAATGCTTGCTACATTACAACACATGGCATACAATTCTATTCAATCATATGTACAGTCAAAGTGACGGTGATCTGTCAAGGACGAAAATATTATCCATGAAAGAATAACTAATACAACAGGTGATAAACAAAACGATATAGGGAAAGAGAACCACAGCCTAAATCTGGGGACCGGCTTCCCGAACCTTTAACTCGACGTCGTCCTGATAAAGGGCGAATGCCTTCTGGAACATACCAGCCAACCTCCTTAGCTCTTTGTTGAATGCCTCCTTGTCCCGCCACGCAAGCGAAGGATTCAACAGTTCCCTGGGAACACCTTCCAGGGAAGTAGGGATCGAGAGATTGAAAGTACCAAATGCCTCGTATTCAGACTTGGAGAGCTCACCAGAGTGCACAGCATCGACGATACGACGAGTGTATTTGAGCGGGCAACGTTTGCCGTGACCAAACTTGCCACCAACCCATCCAGTATTGATAAGCCAGCAATTGACATTGTGCCTGGCCATACGCTCAGCCAGCATCGCAGCATAGCGGCCTGGATGAAGAACAATGAATGGGGCACTGTAACAGGTGGAGAACGTGGGTATAGGTTCCAAGACGCCGTCTTCGGTACCAGGGGTCTTCGAGGTGTAACCAGCCAGGAAATGATAACTGGCCTGTGCTGGGGTGAGGCGGGAGACGGGAGGGAGAACACCAAAGGCGTCGCAAGTAAGCATGATGATATTACTTGGTTGGCGATCGACGACGCAGGGGATTTGGGCATTTGGAATGTACTCAATGGGGTATGCACAGCGAGTGTTTTCGGTGATGCCGACATCGTCATAGTCGGGGGTGCGGTTCGAGGGATTGTAGACCACGTTCTCGAGAATCGAGCCATATCTGATGGCGTTATAGATATCAGGTTCCTTCTCGGCAGAGAGGTTGATACACTTGGCGTAGCAGCCCCCCTCGATGTTGAAAACACCTGTGTCAGACCAAACGTGCTCGTCATCGCCGATGAGGAGGCGGTTGGGGTCGGCAGAAAGGGTTGTCTTCCCGGTGCCAGAAAGACCGAAGAAAAGAGTGACGTCATTGTCATACTTGCCAACATTGGCAGAGGAATGGAGGGAGAGCTGACCAAATTTGACGGGTTGTAGATAGTGCTGAATGAATCAGTTAAAAATGCGTCTTCACGAGAGGAGGAAGATGAGAATCTACCATGACAGAGAAGACACCCTTCTTCATTTCACCAGCATATTCAGTGCCGAGGATGACCATCTCCATGCGCTTGAAATTGATTTCAACGGAGGTAGTGGAACTCATACCCTTGGTGAAACGGTTGGCGGGGAACTGACCAGCATTGTAGATGATAAAGTCGGGCTCGCCAAAGTCTTTGAGCTGCTCCTCGGTTGGGCGAATGAGCATGTTGTGCTAAAACATGTCAGGAACGACATGAAAAGCGAGAGGCAATGGCGTACCATGAAAAGGGCATGGTAAGCGCGAGCACATATGACTCGGACCTTGATGCGGTATTTGGGATCCCACTGGACAGTGAACGATTAAAAAAGATATGGAACAGGATCAAAGAACACGCACGCCCGCATAGCCATCAAAGACGTAGACATTGTCACGGGTATTAAGGTAATCGATGGCCCGCTCACGGTTGATTTCGAATGTGTCTGAAGGAGGATCAAACGGTGGTCGCGTGAATGGGGAGAGGGGGACTTACGTTCATCCATCTTAATGTTGACAGAGCCCCACCAGATATCATCCTTGGATGTCTCTTCGTATACGATACGTTTGTCTTTGGGAGAACGACCGGTTTTTTTGCCAGAAAAGTTGATGAGGGCGCCGGAGGAGGAGATGATGGCCCCTTCGTTGCGGATGGCATCCTCATAGAGGAGGGAAACAGGAGCATTACGCTTCATCTGGATGCGATCCATCTCGAAGCCTGCCTGGGAGAAGTAGTCGAGATCACGGCCAATGACTAGGGAGAGATGAGGGTTGGCACCGGGGAGCAAGAGGGTACGTACGATTTGAGGAGGACTCCACATCTGCAGACTGTGCATAATTCTTGTGAAGGATGTGAGGGGTGACATAGGGAGTGTGGTGAGGGAGAACCATGGTGGACTGGGGAAGGAAGGACGCGGAGATAAATGCGTTTATATATGGAGCAGGTACACGGGATTACCCGAAAATCCCCATAGGGCAAGATGGGACAGGCGCCGGGAAGGGGGTAGAAATACAGGCAACAATGCGCCTTCTCAGGACATTGCATGGCTGCTGTTTCTGTGCGGCCACTAAGGGCATCCGATGTGCCCCAGATCCAGTCTCTCCATGTGTGTCTGTTGCTGCATAACAAGTATTTTCTACTTACCCAAGCCAGGCCCAGATCCTCCCTGTCCGTTACCCGCACAACTTTTTCACCCAACTCCTAGTTTTTCCTTCTCGCGCCTGTCTTGTCGCCGCACACCCCGACAACCCCCATTCCCCCGTCGCCTTCATCTCCGCCGCCCTCCATAATATCTCAGGACGCCCCCGCATCGAACTCCTCACTCTCGGCGTCCTACCTGCCTTCCAAAAAAGGGGCCTTGCACGTCGCCTCATCAGCGCTGTCGTTGACAAGCTTCGCGGTTCTCTGGCTGCTGGAATCCTTATCCATGCCAACGTCGCTGCCACCAATGTCGTGGCTCTCAAATTCTATAAGGACATCGGCATGTCCATTTCCTCTGAGGTGATACCAAATCTCTATCGCACAAGTCCGGCCGGCCAGCGCGACGCTTACCTCGTAGCAGGTCGTATAGACACTGGATCAATCTAATCATAGAACTCATCAATGTATCTTTGTATTTTTGCATGCTCAAATTTCACGTGATGTAACCAATCCGCAGCACAACACTTGTAACCTGATCATGACATGGCCACCCGAGTCCTCTATCACAATTCAAAATTGGTAGTCATGTCGGGTCCACCAGCCCAATATACACGGTAGTGACCAACTCTATAGCTGTTTACCCCGGACAAATGTTGGCTTGACAATCACCTAATATAGCGTACCTCGGTAAATACACAATGGCGCCAGGCCGTAGCCTCAATCTGAGAGATTGAGCTGGATCTGCTCCTACACATAAACCATTTGTCAATTGTCAATTGTCTGATTCAAGCAAACTCTCAACGGCCCTGAGGAAAAGTATTATTCGTCTTTAGATCCTCTTTCACATCATCACCAATATCTCAACTTCAATTTTGTGAGGCACTTTTTATTTTTATCTCACGAGAACACCCCCCAAAGAAGAGATGAAACATCCAGTTAGGAGACCCTTTTTTTAGGTTCCAGGTCATATCATCCACAGAATCGAGATCCGAGGATCTCTGCGATCACGGATTATCCCGGAACAATTACAAACCCCTTGTTACGAATTTATGATATATGTATTCCTTCTGGGTTTATTGGTTTATGTAGGGGCTCCTCGCGCCCGATTAAGAGTGAAAATAAGGACACTAGATCGCGCCATGGCTGATAATCAGACTACATGATGGCAATTCGTTGTTCATCGTTTTTTTCTACTCATACCAGAAGGGTCTACTCAAAAATATCAAGAATTGCAAGCCTGGAGAAGGTCAGAGCCAATCATGGATTCAATGTCTATGGTTCGAAGAAGGCGGCGCATGAGAAAGGATACATAGAGAGGGAACATGGATACTTACACAAAAAGAAATCCTCAATCTTGATCATATCCAGGGTACCCAATGGAGTAGAAGTCTTCATTGGTTGGCCGGACCACAGAACACGAATGTAATATTGTTGATCGCAGGTATTTTTGTAAAGTTCGAACACAACCTCCGATCCCATGCCTGGCCATACCATAACGTCGATTTGGAGTAAGCCAAGAAGAGGAGAAATCGACCCATCATGAGCGATCTAAGCGATTGAAACATCTAGTGAGTCTTTCCCAATAATCACCTGATTGAGCGTTCGGAAAGTTATCATACATTGTGAACATATCTCAGTTTGGATTTGCCCTGCATGACATCCATGAGGTGCGACTTCAGTTCAAGGGCATAAGCTCCATAGTGAAGAGCTGAGTAAGCGGCAGAATCAGGTGCGTCACGGAACTGGTAAGAATATTCCCAGTTCCCAAGCCGGTAAACGGTATCTGCCTATGATGCGTCGTGATTTAGTGAGGACAAGAACAAAGCTCAGACGTACTTCGTCTTGAGTGATGCACAAGGTGGTATCATTGACACTGCAGGGAAGGTGCTTGCTATGACACTGCTTTGCACTCATATTATCGTAGTAACTAAGATGGGTTGCACAATGATGAATTCCAGTGACTGGAAGGATGAGCCCACGTACTGGTCGAAGCTTACGTGCCAACCAGCAGTATCATTCCTTGGAATACCTGAAATGCGATCAAGCTTGTCGTAGAGAGGTGCTGCTGCCGTCAAGTGCTGCTGCCAGACCTGTCCTCGACTACCCGTTGTGTAGTTATCATGTAGAGCATTTGCCTTGGAACAGGGGTACACAGGCTCAAGGGAATCAAATGAAGACGATTGTATTTCAACTTGAATATCGTTGCTCTCAGGGAATAAACCACGGAGAAGGCCAGAAGCGACTTGCGAGGTGATAACATTATTGGTCACCCCTAGGCTCAGAGATGAGCTCATACACACTCGAGGATGGGAAGAACAGACTTACTAATGAGTGCTATTTCTGGATCGAATTTGTCATCCAGGTTGAGGCGATGCGCATATACCTGACGTATATCCTGTACAAGGTGAAAATTGGTAAAACTTCAGCGAATGAAAATTCCTACTGATCCATGAGTAAAGGAGTCAACCAGACCCTCTGCAGTAATCGCAGGGAATTGGCACCTAAGTAGATGTGAGCGTGAAACGATGGAACAATTTGTATTGCATACGTGCTACCCTGAAACCCTGGACCAACGAGTGTCGAAAATGGATTTGCCGGAGAAACGGATGCCTGCCACTAGAAAAAACAAAGATCGACATCAAAGAAATGTCTATATAATGCGTTGAGCGCACTTGGACTTCGGTGATGTTCACTTGTGAACTGCAATGTGTTTTCAGGCCCCCCGATTTTCCTATTCATAGTACATTCACTGACCTAGCAAGGCCCACAACTGGACCAGAACCAACGCAATCCCAACTCACATCTTCCTTGAAAAATGTGTTCGAGGCATAGGGTGTGCGCTTATGGTGGCGCTGAATGACTTCGACGTACTCAAGCTCAAAATCGTTGGAAGGTGTCCTAACATGATGCGGGTGGGATCAGACACTGATCAAGTCGACATCATCGGCGTACATACTTGTACTCCAGCTGGCGGACATGTGGCATGTTGCACCAATTGTAAATACCATATTCACTGTTGGGTGTCACCGAGGAGTTGAAGATACCGGGTCGGCCAGACCCATTCAAGGCGAAGGTCAAGTTGTTGATATTGGTTGAACTCGGAGGATAATGTACAACAGTCGCGGATGCACCAGCAAGACCCAGCAGCAACAGAGTGAGCAGCGACATGCTGTCGGTTCAAGTCTCAGTCTTGTTGACATTTAAGTCTTCGAGCGTCTCACAATTTGATAAACGCAACAGATGAACGTGGTCAATGCCTGTGCCTACAATCGAGAGACAATTCTATGTGGAGGATGGAACGTTTGATTCAACCAACGTGATCATGGTCAGAATATTGGTTGGGACTTGAGTGTTGGAATCCGAGCCAATACATGCCAATACATGTTAGCTAGTGTTCCGTTTGCCTCTCGCTTACAGAGACTATACTCAGGAACTCAGAACCAAAGAACGTGGGGGTCAGGAACTCAGAACTGAGGAACGTGGGGGTCAGTCACTCAGGAACATAGAGATATCACAATGTGCGTTGGGCTATCGAGTTTGTTATCATAATATAAAGTGTCCTACCTCGCGTCACTGTTTAACGATAGAATGCATATCTCATTTTTCGTGTCTTTTCTTTGTGTTGTCAGCGCCATGCCCAATCCTCAAGTGCAACAGACCTTTCTTGTTGCCAGTGCACTTGAGGAGATTTTGGACCGTGGACATCCCCTTTTAGGTACGCTTGCGCGCGACTGCTAGTAAACGAAATTTAAGCACATTCTATCAGGAACCGATGAAGGATGTTCTCCTAGGCAGAGTACTTGTGATTGGATGGCCTGGATCCCAGACAATACTAAACTTGTCCACATGAACCTGCCTGGCGTACACGACGCTGCCACAGGTATATCGTGCTGTATTTTGTTTTCTCGAGAGTGAGATCGACCATAATTAGGCAACTACTCCGATGCAAGACAAGCAGAACTCCTTCGGTATACTGGTCCGTGAGTAGAATTTAGTCCACTTGTGACTAATTTCAGAAAATGCTCCAGAATCCCACCAGCTGATACTTTCCGCTGCCAAGAGCGCTCATTTTTTGAGATGCTCAATGATGGTATTCGTGTGTTTGATATGCGATACGCGTATAATCCTGGCAACGACACCATTGGTTTCCACCATTGTATGTATGCCTCAATTACCCTCAAAGCCTCCAGCACTAACCAAGCATCAAGCCCAAGCCCTCCTTGCTCCCACAACCCAATTGGAGGACGTGTTCTTTGGTTTCTATCGTTGGCTCGATCAACACCCGACTGAGGCGGTCCTCATATCCCTGAATCATGAGGAAGGTACCGGAACACCTAACGATGTCAAAATCCAGCAACACATTTACAATTTCTTCAATTCGAAACTTGCCAAACGCTATTGGGTCCAGAAAAATGGCACAGTATGTCTACTGACTAGAGAAAAACTACCCACTCACTCTTCCCAGCTCGGTACAATCGGAGAAGCGCGTGGCAAACTTACCCTTCTCCAGCGTTATGATCTTGCCCTCCTCAGCGCTGCGGACAAACCCAACCAGATAGGTATCGACCTCAGTCCTGACGGGTGGACCGACAACGGGAAGAGCATTGAACTTATTTACAACCAGGCAAAGAATGAGATTGCATACATTGAGGATTTCTATGATATCGAACTTCCAGGCAACTCCACTCTTTCAGATCACATCCAGGCCAAATTCGACGTTGTGACTCAACATCTGACGAATGCCACTTCGTGTCACTTGCATCCTGATCAGCTATATATCAGCTTTGCAAGCGCTGCATTCGTCCCAACACCAACTATTTCTATCACACCTATTGTCAGTACTTCGTTTTATTGCCAACTATACGCATAGCTGAAAAACCCTCCTAGTTGTATGCCCTCGGTGATCGGAATCAGGTTTTGGGAATAAATCAGCGCCTACTTCCATGGTTGAGAGAACGTAGAGGCATGCGCTTTGGTATCATTAGTGAGTATGGGCTTCTCTTTATGCAAGTATCTCAATTTATACTCGCCAAGTGTTCGATTTCTATGACGCTGTTCCCGGCCTCGTGGACGCAGTAATTGGATTTAAATGATAACTCGATGTCAGTGGTGGCTGCCTTGAACGCTTGTTATCGGATGCATCTGTTCACTGAATTTGTCCGTTTCGAGCAATAAAGTGTACAAAATCGCGGACATACTTTGAATTCGTGGAGTCAGGGTTCTCATGAGTCGGGGCACGATTCAATCAAATCTGTCCTTGGGACAAAGAAGTTGTTCAGGTCATTTGTAGCGATGATCCTCATTGAGCCAAGGTTAAAGTGAAATTTGATCGAAGTAGACCAAAAGCCCCTTATGGTAAAGGTTATGTTAAAGGTTATGACGATTGGCACAATATGCAAAAATGAAATTGTTGGTGTTTCAAGTTAATGGGAAACGGATGCTTCGAGGCTATAGTCGAAGCCGTCTGCGCGACGGGTTTCGGTCAAGAGCTCACTATCAAACAACACTTCTGGTTGTCATTAGACTCGTACATTCCTTTCTCCGAAAACTTCTTATTTTCGGGACACATTTTTGACATTCAAGAAACATCGTGTTACTCTCCTTTCAAAATTGATAAACCAAATGTGTTCGGGTCAAAGGTGCACGAGGAAGTGAAGAAACCGGTACCAATCTGCTCATCAACCCGGACAGGCTAACTCTGGATATAAAGACTCGTGCTTAAAGGTGATCTAGTCCGCGACAATGCCCGGCACCCACTACGAGAAGCGCATTATCAACATTGCCCTATTGTGTTGCAGTGAATTCGCCAGCAAGCTCCTCAAAGAGAACGGTGATCAGCCTGCCTTCCATACACGTTGCCTCAGGAAATCTCTGCCATAGTGATCAGACTGAAAATCAAGTTTTACGAGAATCATCCTCTCCCTGAAGACGATGACATTAATGACTATGATGATATCCTAGTCTCTGGGCCTCGTATGCATAATCTCAGACATATCCTCTCTGTTTCGGGTATCAAATCGTGAGTCAGGTCCTTGGGAGATCGGTCCAACCACCATCTATTCGACTGAAATGGCAGAATTCTGTTAGGCAAGGGAAAATGTCATCTCGTGTTTATCACGATAAACACTCACGTAAAGTACGGGAGCTTCAACAGTTCCATGACCATCATGTTCTTCTAGATATCTGATAGTGATGCCCTCAAATCAGGCGAGATCGCTTGCTTGGAAGCTCCGCAGATGACCTGAATCATAGCATCGTCAAGTATGCCAACACCAGATTTTATGAACGAATTTAAATTTAATTACCCAGGGTCACCCAGAAGAAATAGTCGCAGAGATGATTTATCAGTATGAAGATAAGAGTACGATCAGTCAGAAGACGGTTGACGATTACTTCGGCGAGAGGGGAAGAGGACCAGAGGAGAATCACTAATCACTAGTGGCACGGGAAAGAGGTGGGCTAAGGACTACGATGGAGTGAGAGTCACTGCCCACGTAGAGTGGAAGATGTTCAGTGCCCAGTAATGATTATGTTTTATTCTATGAGAACCTGGCAGCTAGGCTTATTTCCGAACAGACAGTCCCATTACTCGAATCCCACATCTTGTTGACAGCGAACATTGAATCTAAGAGCTCGAAAGAGGAAATCCTTTGCCCACTGCCAGTCAAAGCCCATGACACTATCATTGTGGTTTCCGCTGCAGCCTCCTTCATCCTGGGGATGCCGTTTCAGTATGATTCTAGAACACAATATCTGATTTCGAAGTGCGAAACATCTTTTGCATTTTTCGGATTATTTCCCGCAAGAATTTCATTTACGATGTGCAACAACACCTTGAGAAGGTCGCTACAATAGACAACTTGTCCTTGGACATTGCATAACTCGACGAGCCGGTGTGGTCGAGTATATCATTTGGTGTCAATGGACAAAGAGTATATGAAAGTCAACTGGCATCAAAATAGAAATAGTTGAGCCATAGGAAATCACTGTGTAATTAACGTATTGATGCGCCTGTTGGCAGTAGCCAAACCCGATTTCCTTTTTTCGAAAAAACACGCATGGTGTTGCCATTTGTCGCGCCATTCTGATGAGAAGCGGCACCATATTCTCACCCGTTTATCTCATCTACTCTCCTTAGTGTCCTGTGACTGAATGAGGTCTCAAGAAGACTTCGGCATCGAACATGCCTGGGGAAACAGTCCCTTATCTAGAGATTTGCCGAACTTCTTTTGCTTTGCCGAATGACGAATGACGGTCTTGAGATGGTGTGCGCAGTTGCGTTTCTTTGCTCTTCCTTTTCTGACGAGGATCTTCTATCAAAGCCTGAGTTCCCACATGACGATGAAGATATAAAAGCTACGGATACCTGTCAGTAGTACCACATCATAGGTGCCATGGCTCCTTCTGTTTCCGGAATCGAAACAATTTGTGCTGGAAAATTGGCCGAACCGAAGAGAATGGAGAGTCAGGCTGATACCAGGGTTATTCCTAAGGTAAGGGGGTCCTATACTGAGTCACATACATGTTATCAATACATTTTGCAGGGAGTCTCTTATCCATTCTATTACCCTTACTTTGATGCTGCCGAAAAATGGCCTCCCCTCGAGATCTTCGGTGGGCTCGCTCGTGAATCTTCGTAACAGGAAAATAAACTGCTTGAATTTTACATAGAACATAACGACCCAGGACTTTGTGCAGATCCAGCCAAACCCAATCTACTTACTCCCAACGTCATAACATACAACATGAGCCCTTATATCGGCACAGAGATCCGTGGAATCCAGGTGTCTCAGCTTTCCAAGGAGGGCCTGGATGAACTTGCGCTACTTGTGGCAGAAAGGAAGGTCGTCGTATTCCGCAACCAGGACTTCAAAGATATTGGCCCTGATAACCAACTAAAAATTGCCCGGTAAATAGAACATGAATCCATGAGAATGAATCAACGCTGATTCTTAACACAGGCACTTTGGCCCTATCCATAAGCATCCTACTTCGGGAAATGTCAAAGGGTATCCAGAATATCACGTCGGTGAGTCACTTCATTTGAATTTGATCGAACCTTTGACTGGTGCACCCATAGTCTACCGTGATAATGCAGACGACGTATATCAAAAATATCGTGAAGTTGACATCAAGAACAACCTTGTAACCTGGCACTCTGATGTCTCCTATGAGAAACAACCTCCTGGCACTACATGGTTCTGGATCCTTGATCAACCTTCCGTCGGTGGTGATACACTATTCTTGTCTCAAGTGGAAGCCTACAACAGGTTGTCTCCGGAATTTCGCAGAAGGCTGGAGGGTCTTAGAGCTGTACACTCTGCAGTTGAGCAAGCAGATTATTCGAGAAAGATTGGAGGCCTTGTGAGGAGAGAGCCTGTAGAAACCGAAGTTCGTTGCTTTAGCTTTCAAACCAATCCTTTTTCAAAATAACTTTGACTAGCATCCCCTGGTTCGAGTGCACCCCGTGACCGGCGAAAAAGCGCTCTATGTCAACGAAGGTTTTACACGCCGCATAGTCGGATTCAAGAAAGAAGAGTCAGATTATCTTCTCAAATTCCTATTTGACCATCTTGCTCGAAGTGCCGATCTCCATGTTCGTGCTAGCTATGAGCCTGGAACCGTTGTGATCTGGGTACGCACTTGCATAATTTGGTCCAGCTCTACTTTGATTGCTGACATCGATGATCGTAGGACAACCGTGTTACTTGTCATTCAGCGACTAGGGACTTCGACCCCACATTCCGTCGCCACGCCGTCCGCCTCACACCTCAGGCTGAAGTTCCCATCCCGGCAAAATCGGGCTGAGGATGACTGTTTTGTATTGATCGTTTGATATAGCTGGACCTGGGGTAAAGAAAGCTGTCAATGGAGTTTATTATCAACATCAGTGTTCAGTGCGCTCATTCAGCAAGAGGACTAAAATCGGCGCAAAACAGTGGTCAGTAACCTCTGTGTAAGTATCAATTCAGCGGCAAAGGGCATCTTCCATCACAGCTTCTGTTAAATACAAATGTTGGATGACTCGACTGTTCATTTGTCAAAGCGCCCTGACGATATCCAATTACGTCGTTCTTGAGATAAACAAGACATCCCCTTTTGACGAGGCGGGGTCTGAGCCACAAGTGGAAAGATTTGGGCAGGCCAGCACGCTTATTCCCCGTTTTCCTGTTACCTTGATACTTGAAGAAAAAGGCCTCCAGCTATGTAAAAGGGAGGCCGCCCTTTCAGCCACCTAACAATTTTCGCACATCTATCTATCTACCTGTTACTACATCAATGTACTATTCTACCCTGCTCCGTTGCATTCAGTAAAGTCGAATCCAAGGAAAAACATTCTCATCCAGCCTCTGGTCCCTTACTGTGGCTCTGGTCGTATTCTGTTACTTGTAATCCACAGCGTCCAAGGAATAACATCTTATCCCGCTGGTTGAACGGTTAGCCATAGATACAATCCTGAAACACATAAATCTTGCGTTTCAACATACTCGGACAACACAAGGGATCGTCGACCGCGCAAAAGTAGTAATAACCATTTATAAGTAAAAAGTTTTCAGGTAAACGAAGTACAGCCCCAAAAAGAGCTCCCAGCTCAATAGATTTTCATGCCATCGACTTTGCGATCGTGGCAACGGATTTGTGGCTGATGAACTAAATCACGAACCATTATCAATTACTATAAAAATGTTGATATAGATTAGTATACATGATAACAATAATTGCGGGCTTATGGAAAGCAATCAGAAAATTACATCAGGACCGGTCACAGTTACACAGAGTGGTTCCCATGCGAAACAAAGAAAGTGGAGCGACTTGCTGAACATCCAACTCAAATGAATCATGAAACTTTCGCAGGTGAGGCACTAAGCCTGACAGCGCCACTGCCAAGACCAGTCGCAGTACCACCATTGCCACTAATAGCATTTTTCATCAATACTTCGACCACTCGTGAATGTATCGCCCTTGCCAACTTGTGTACAGCAGTACACTCACACACCACGCCTGAATCAACTCTCGCAATTTTACCTGGTCTGATATCACCCGCCGTCAGTCCGTCCTTAACCACTTCAGCTATGATTTCGCGGAAATAGGGTATAGATCGGAGAACACCGTGATTCGATTCCCCAAATGTTCTCACATTCGATTTTTTTGGTGTCAGATTTGCTATTGTGGTCGTCATTATCGTCGAGGATGATGTCAAAGGTTTAGTGGTAGAGGTGGGGCCGGCGAGTGATGAAGGAGATGGATGAAGCGAATATGAACCATCTAGAATGGCGATTCGTTGCTTCGTCATCAACCGGAAATCTAGAGCATGCCTGAAAGGGAAAATGATCAAACAAGTACGAACATCGGCGGCAAGATAGGTATACCTGAGGTCGCCATACAATAGCCGGTACCACCCCACAGCCTTAGGAAACGTATCTATTACTCTATTCCTTTTCTCCTCGTCTCGTCTTATAGCTTCCAACTCAACTACAACCGGCAGAGTCTCTCTTAACAGAGCGACAAGCCGGTGCAAAGACGGTGCCAAGCGGCCATGTCCTTTGCTGTCATTCCCTTGTTGTAGGATATCTCGGAAAAAGGGTTCCGCATCATCGTGCGGATTGAACAAATCTTCTGCGCGAATGTCTTCGTCCATCGGAACATCACGAGCAGAGGTCTGAGATGTTGAGGGAAGTTTACAACGCGCGAAACGGAGTGCGAAGTATCCTCCTGTAGGAGATAGTTGGTCCTCACATGTTATTGAGACTGTGTAGTTCTACAGAAGATGTGGAAAGTTACACTGTGAGTTCTAATTCGAGTATTACATACCTCAGCATATGCGAATTCTACAGTTTGCAAATCAAACGATAACAGTTGGATATCTGGCCATTTCTTTCCTTTCGACATTTGGCCAACTAGCAGTACTTGTTGTTCACCATCAGTCCCAATGAAACGTAGCAGTAAATTTACCTTCTCGTGCAATGACTACCATCTTTGACACTCTCGCCCACTCCTTCACAAAGTCCTTCATACATTCCTTCACATTCTCCGAGAAAAATGATACGACTGCCTCCTTCGTATCATATATGATCCCTTTCGAGGGTCTGATGATCGCTCTTCCAGCAGATTTTCCCATCGGCTGCTGTACGTATTTCAGCTTGACACAGGTCACTACTTGTATACTCTTTTCCGACCACCATCGAAGTGCTACTACACGGATGTTCGGCATGGCCGCTTCAGCCGCCGGTACACCCGAGAGGATATCTTTGGATTGAACACAGATGCCAGGGATTGAGCGGACAAGGGAGGATTGAGCATGTGCGAGGTCTAGAGTGATGGGTAGACCATAGGAGGGATTGACGTGTGTGAAGGGGATTTGCTGGATTTTGAGTTGCCATTCGACAGTCTTGTATGCGACTCTCGCACTGGAACCAGAAGAAGCTGAAAAAGTGATGATGAATTCTGCGAGGTGAATCCATACCAGCAATAGGTATACAACTCTCGTAGCATTTGTGTTTCAAGATCAAAACTGGTAGACTCATGTCAGATCCACACGATCAGAAAAGCTGACAATACGACCAACGCACTCGGGAAAGCCAGGCTGCCTCTCCATATCATTCAACTCCCTTTTTTTCTTCATTCCAATTCTCACATCAGGGTTCAGAGTGTCCCTTACTCTCGCCATAGCCAAGGATTCCTGCCTTAATCTATCGTAAACTAGCCAGCAAATATCCATTATGAGCATTCTTGGATAAGGTAGATTTTGACTCATCTCAGTCGTGATGAGGGCAAATCGAAATTGGTCATCGGTAATGATGACCACGAGGTAGTGATCTGGGAAATTGGCTAGCTGGATGTAAACATAACCACGTATATCTGGGCCAAGTTTGTTGATTTCTACCGTAACTTTGTCAGTGGGCATTCTAGTAAGAGAACGTTTGAATACCTTCTGGTAAGAAATTGCGCGTTCGATAGCTCTGGAGACCAAGGTACTTAGCTTTCTGGTCCACAAGTTCTGCAATAGTCTGGAGAGAACGAAGTTGAACTTATCCATCATGAAAGAGTTGTGGACTGACCATGAAGCGTAGATGAACGATGGCATTGAATAGCACGGTGGGATTTTCATTGATCTTGGTGGAAACAGCTGTAAATCGAGGTCCACGTCCAGCAGCTGCAAGATCACCGCTATCCCGCAATGTTATCCGACCCGTTCTAGGATCGATTGTGATGACAACGACCTCATCCGCACATAGATGTATGCGCAGAGCAGGTGAACCAACTACCCAAGGTATTCCAGCAAAGTTGACGAAGCTGAAATATACAACTCACGTTCCATGATCCGCGTGACTACACCCGGTGGACCAAAGACTGCTCGTACAATACCTGTTTGGAGTTGGTATTGGAATGTCATGAGTATTGCGGCTGTATGTTTCTCGATGACTGCTTTCAGCATCGCTTCAAAGTCAAGACAATCCGGCGTCTTTCAGACTGGAATTAAAAAAACTTCGACTTGAAATATCACGGACTGACCACTCGCAAAAGCTCCTCGGGCAACACGAGTTGGTCTGGAGAAAGGATGACACCTAAAGCACCTTTCTCAGGCTGCCACTTGACCTCGAACCGTAAACCCTCTACTTCATCTGTTGGCTTCGAGTTTCCTAGTTTTGCTTTTCGTTGAAGTTTTGCGAGCGTCCTTGATTTTGGCGTTCGCTCGGGGCCAGGGCCAGCCTGTGGTGGACCATGAGTTTCTACTATTGATACAGTGACTTTGCCGCCCAATAGTGGTAATTTAAACTTTTGATGCTGTTGACCAGATACTGGTGGAGGAGGTGATCGCCTTTCAATACAACCATCGGTGAGATACGCTCCGCTTGAAAACAAAGTAGCACTCACAGCCAATATGAAACCGCCATAGATTTCCTGTCCCGAGTCATCTGCACTGACATATAATTCGCCCACCCAAGAGCACGCATCCTCTCTGCCTGCAGAAAAGGCTGAATGTGCTGTGAAGAGCTACCAGGAAGAACACTGACCTGATACCATAGAATTTCGAGCTGATAAGACAATGACATCATCTCTTGAGTCGCATCTTTATGTTAGCAAATCAGTAAGGACTCACGTAGATGACTCACGAAGAAAGTTAAAGACGCGGACCAATGGCATATCTGTGTAACCGGAAGGGAGCTTTGGCCGAGGGGGGGGCTCAAAACCAGGTGGATATGGCTGCGCAGGTTCAGGACGTGGCACGTAGAGCCCCAGACGTGAGTCGGCCTCCTCCGTGATATGACGCTTCATGATTCCCTTGGGTATACGAGGGAATTCTGAACTAGATGAGTATGCAACAAAGAAACTAGAGGACCGCAAATACCCTGTAAAGTCGCCACATCGCCACCTGCTTCAATCAGAAACTCAACATTGACAAAGAACCACCCGTCATCTGGGCCTACACCACTCAGACAAAGTGATGTCTCGAAGAGGTCCGGAGCCAGGAAATAGACTCTGCCGTCAGCTGGTCGGACACATTAATCGAGGTTACTGGTTGAGTTGGGAATAATGTTACCTATCCGATATTGCGCCATTTCGACAGGGATGATTTCGGACATTTGCAGACGGAAACGGATGGCTTCTTCGATGTCAGACAATATCTTATGTACCTCTGTATCTGTAAGTGGGGTTTTTGGGATGATGTATTTCTGGAAAGAAAGTTCAGCCAAAGAGTCGTGCTGTCAAATAGATCTTTGAGCACCTTGATGCATGTAGGAAGGCGGAGATAAGATCCGGAGGTCAGAACGTCGAGGGAAGTGAGAAGGTCATGGTTGCGCAGTCTACGAGCAGTTTAACATGAAGAAGTAGGGCGGTGAAGAGATGGTTTGCCTTGCGGGATCCAACATATCGCGTGCATTTCTGAGAGCCTGTGTCACGTCCTCGAACTGTTGATTCTGGCCCATGAGGAATGCGGTGATATTCTGTGCAACATGAATGGGATGGCTGGTTGGGATATTGTACATATTACCATGCATTTCTGAACGACGTCGGCGTCCCGCGACCACTTGGCGACGGCATAGAGCTTGACGACCTGTTTTTTTGTTTTGACTACCCAGTCTGCCAGAGTCCGTTTCCTCGCCGCATCCGACATCCCGGGAAGGCTGGCGCAAGAGTGAGAGGCATGGCGAAGCAGGCAAGGAGTACGTACGTTTCTGCCATCTCAGAGAGCTCTGCATAGATGCTCTGTATGATGCGCTGGAGGAGCTGGCGAAGAGGAATTTGTTCATGATCGACAAAGGGGAGTTCACGTTCGAGGAGTTCGAGAGGGACGTCGGTGTCGTCGTCTGGACCCCCGAGCCCGATGTCTGTCTGGTTGGAGGGGCCAGCGACGGGAGAAAGAGGGAGGTGAGGCATGGGAGATGTCAGAGAACAAGCATAATAGGCAAATTAGAATAAATAACTCTGCATGGACTACCTCAGAACCCTGGGATCTGCTCTCGTCCAAAAGTCAGGCCTCGCTCTCCCCTTCTCTCTTGACCACAAAGTCGCCTCCTGTGAGGGCCTCTACAGCCTCTACGATGCCACAAAACGGGTGAGCCTTTTCCTCGCCACCCGGCCTGCCCCTGACAACGAACAGGACAGCGGCTCCCCTGTCTCGGTCTTTGAATATGACTTCAGCGAGCCCTCTCGCCGCAGCCTCAGGTCTTTTGCTCAGAACTCTCTCAGGAAACTTAGGACAACCAGGCACCCAGATGTCCTCAAATTCATGGATGCAGTCGAATCGGACACCTCCATATACATCATGACCGAGCGTGTACATCCTCTCTCAAACATACTCCCAGCATGGGCGCTGCGCAAGGCTTCAGAGAAGGAAGACTGGCTGCTCTGGGGCCTGCATCGCATATCAGTACGCGAGGCTGATTTCTACAAAAATATGTGGCTGACTTTGGCCCCAGGTCGCTCTGACATTCCTGAATGATTCCTGTGCATCTACCCATGGACGCATATGTACCCATTCCATCTTCATCTCTCCCTCGGGCGAATGGAAACTCGGTGGCTTCGAGCTGCTCAGCAGTCCCAGAGATGATGCGGCTGTCTTATATGTTCGTCTCCAGCCCGCGGCTTTCTATCTCACCCTTATGTTATTCAGAACCTTGGCAGCACATTCCCCTTGTCTCATTCTTGGTCCCCTCCAGAAGTGAAGAAAAGCGGCTGGTCAGACCTCAAACAGTAAGATTATTACTCCTCCCAAGTTATGTATGCAGACGTGCCTAGATATAATCCTGCAGCACCAGATGCCTACGCCCTTGCTTTACTCTTGTACTCAGTGTTCAATCCTGACCTTCCTCCTCCCGAAACTTCCCGACCTCCGCATCCACCTCCAGCTGCTGCGTCGCGCGGAGCTATACCCATATCAGTTTTCAATGCTTATAAGAAACTTCTTAATCCTAATCCCAAGAGTCGCCTCAATTCCAAAGGGTTCCTTGACCTGGGTATGGCAGAGACGGGCTTCTTTGCTACCAATAGACTAGTCAAGATCTGCCTGGGCTTGGAGAATTTTCCAATTGAGAGCGAAGCAAACAAGAACGCACTGCTCAAGCGAGTATCTCCATCTTGTCCTTTCACACTTGATATCAACGATCTATCATAGAACCCTTAAGGATTCAGCGTCCTCGTTCCCATCCGAATTCACGACTCACAAAGTCCTTCCATCCCTTGTCTCTGCACTCGAATTCGGAGGGGCAAGTGCAGCCGTAATTCTCCCTCTTGTCATCCAATTTGGGAAGAATGTGCCTCCGGAAAACTATCCTGAAACCATCATTGCGCCTTTGGTCAAACTGTTTGCCAGCCCAGACCGGGAGATACGGATGGCACTACTCGACCAACTCACAGAGTACGTAGACAAATTGGACAAGAAAACTGTGTCAGATAAGATATTTCCCCATCTTGTGAGTCTACCCATCTACCGTGTTTGACAATCATCTAACATGAACATTAGCAAACTGGCTTTTCTGATACTATTGCCGTAATCCGTGAGGCATCAACTAAATCCATTGCTCACATCGCGCCCAAGGTTCTTCCTCTAACACCTTTTCCATAGAAAAACTAACGGAGTTTTCAGCTGTCCGACAGAATTTTGAACAACGACCTTCTCCGTCTACTCGCAAAGATGCAAGTAGATCCGGAACCTTCGATCCGAACCAACACCTGTATCCTCATCGGTCGCCTCGGCCCCACGCTAGGCTACAACACTAAACGTAAAGTCCTCGTACCTGCCTTCGTTCGAGCCTTGAAGGATTCATTCACCCATGCTCGTGTCGCGGGGTTAATGGCCTTCATGGCTACAATCGACTGTTTTGAAATTGAGGATGTTGCAACGAAGGTATTACCCAATATTACATTCACGCTAATCGATAAAGAGAAGTGAGTGTACATTAGAAGCTAGTTCTGCGTGCTAATATTGGGAATAAGGCTAGTGAGGGATCAGGCATTCAAGACTGTCGAGTTGTTCGTAAAAAAACTAGAAGAACACGCAAAGACGATGGTATACACTTCCCCTTGAACATCCATTCCCTTGCACTGACACATCTTTTGCAGCCGGAAACAGTTGCACCAGATCCATCAACACCATCGGGTGAACGACATGCCAATGCTCTACCTATTCCAGGTGGTGTGGTCAATACTGCAACAGGAGCAGCAGGCACATTAGCCGAATGGGCTATTTCCTCCATCGGTTTACGCGTAAGTTCCTACACGTACCACCGAAATTGTACATATTGCTCAACCACTGGTGCTCAGCTCGCAGCATCTGACTTGCAAACTGCAATGACCTCAGGCTTGGCGGCAGGCATGGATCAACTTACTCCAATGCCTGGCGCATTTGGAAGATCTTCACCTTCAGCTTCCTCGAATATTGGAGAACTCCCAAATAAACCCTTGTCTTCCATGCCAACGACCCCACGATCCAACACTTCGAACCTCCCAACTCCGATCTCGTCAAATTCTAGAAAAGGGACGGGGAAAGGCTTACAGCTTGGTAGTTCAATGAAAGGACATGTAAATGGCGATCTGATTGCTGATTTTGCAAGAGATCTGGAGGATGAAATAATACCTGGTACTGCTGGAGGAGACAACCCATGGGGGAATGATGATCTTATGGATATCAATGCTGACGAGGATGACTGGAGTATGCCTGCCCTTTTATCCCCTTCCAAAAATAATAATCAATGGCATACACAGGTGCATTTGAAATGGCACCGGCACCAAGCCCGACACCTTCACCGGGACCAATGATTCAACCTCAAATCATAACTTCACCGAGCAAGTTCACACCTAACGGAACGCAGAGGATATCACGAAATACCCTCTCGCCGTCCCCCAAAATGATAAAATCAAGTAGAAGAGCAATTTCACCTGCGATTTCGACGGATCTCCGTTCGACATCTGTAAAGTCCTCTGTATCTATGACAACTGACTGGGAAGACGATTGGGTTGAAACAAAATCTATAGAGATTACGCGTAATACATTGTCTCCTGTACCGAGTGCTACCCCGATTACAAATCAGGACAAGGCAACTGAATTGGCTAGGAGGAAGGAGGAGAGGAAACAGGTAGGCTTGTGTATTGGCTTCTTGTGTGAGAGTTTGAATTCATTTCTCTCATCTCAGCGTATTGCGATGCTGAAGGAACAGAAGAAAAATGCGGCAAAGGGTTCGTAAGACATGCAAAACGTACAATTGAAAGCGTCATTTGTTACAAAACATTTTTTTGCTAATACGATTGCTACTATACACGGGACCCTCAATCCATCAGCACCTAATTTACAGATTTCTAAGCATATGCCATATCCAACGCAGACATTCTTAGCTATCATACACTCGGACCTCCACCCCGTCCACCCCTATTCATTCCGCGTCCGGAAAATCCAATTCGATAGGGAAAAGAATTCCCTCCGTAAGGAATTCGAGGTACGTCCCGCCAAGGACTCCGCCCATGAGGTCTCTCCTCAGGCTCGAAATCAATTTCATCATCCTTCTCGTTCGCGTCAGGCTACATCAAGAATCCAATTCTGTCTTTCATCATCAAGAAACAAAACAACACAAACCTCAAGATCAACAACCAATGCACCAGTGTGCCACCCAGCAGCTGTCACAGAGAAACAAAACCTATCCTTTCGAGTCTTCCGTCCGTGATCAAACCGTACTTCGGTCGGAACCAGCACTGATTTAGGTCCATTATACCATCGCCCCTGCATGTCCGCCTGGCTGGCAAATCCGCCTGGAGAACCGAATGGCAGTTTCTGTGGATCACCAAGGCCCAGTGCACCGTGTGAAAAACTCCCCCAGGTAAAAAGCTTTCCGTTTGCTGCAAGAGCAGCGCTGTGGTAGTCACCTATTTCAACAGAGATGATATCTTTCTGCTGGAGACCGGGAATGATCTCGGGTTTAGATGAAGGTGAAGTTGAGGTGTCGCCTCGCAAGACTATGGAACTGGAGCCAGTGGAGAAAGCAAAGAAGTGGTTGAAATGAGCTGAAACCTAGAGATGGCGTCGAGAGATGTATTATCAGGCCATACTGAGTAGACTCACATGAGTGATCTTCAACATATCAGGTAATGTTACATTTCCTTCAGAAAACTCGGGTAGCTGGCGAAGTCTAGAGACTTCACTGAATTCGGGAAGCTAAATGTGGTATCAGAATTGGCGAGCCAAAATCGGATGAGAGGACGCACATACTCCCATCCTCTTCCCATTGCTTGTTCATGGTCCAGCCCACGAAATATCACGACATGTCCATTGTTCGTCAATCCCACAATATGACTATCCATACCGCCAATTTTTACCAGCTTGGGGGGATATCGCCTAGTTTGCTCGCCTACATCCACAAAGTCAGGCAATGATGGTAAAGAAGGGAGCAGGACTGGGTCAACAGCAGCCTTCCAGGTGTGACACAAAATGATGCCATCGTCTGTTGCTTCAGCCATGCCAATCTGGTCGTTGTCAAGCTTCTGAGTTTCTTGTCTTATGACCTCAGCAAGCCTGCCATTGGATGGCCACCAAACTAGAACTTCGCCGCTGGTCATGAGCACGGCAGAAAAAGACCAGCCACATTCAATTTGAAGTGGTTCAGTGTTTGGCTGGGAGAGGAGAGCAGAAGATAGCTCGAAGGGTCTCCCCCAGTTTACGAACGTCCAAATTATATTCCTGCTATCGATTGCACATGAGTGCAAACGGCCGCAGCTGGGAATTCAATAAGTCAATTTGAATTAGGATGGATGAAAAAGGCAGAGATCTTACCTGATATTTCGAACAGGATTGGGCATCTTCAGTTTAAGGGGCGTTGATGCCATCTTTCCACTCTTTGAAAAACCATCTCTGATTAAAGCATGATTCAACCCCTCAAGAGTACCTGAGAATTCAGTGAAAATTTAGTGAGAGATGGTATAAGCTGTACCATACCCCACACGTATACGTTGCCCTCCGTATCAAGGGCATGGAATGACCTAGTGATGGTCGACGAGATGGAGTTATAGGAGCAGACAAAGGCAAGGCACATACATTCCACCGGCTATGAGTTTGATAATTCGTGCACCTGGTATATCCAGCTGCAGAGGGAAAGGAACACCAAGACGTGATCCCTCCGGATACACCTGCAACCCAAGACGCCCATTTGCTCTTTCTCTGAAACATTGAACTCTCAGTTTTTTTGCGAGCCTACACGAGATGTACGTACCCCCAGACGTACACTATTTTGCGATACGAATAACGTATATTTTATAGCTGATCTATAACATTACATACCTCTTGGCCTGTACAGCGCGCTATAGATGAACTTCCAGCCTGTTTGTCTTGCAGTTCCTGCGCCATCAAAGTTGAAGTCTTCCAGCAATCTGCGTTTCCAGACCGTTTCATCCAAGCACATCGATGCAAAATACTACGTTAGGAAAAGGTTAAGCAAATTCACCTTCGATTCTTGAAATAGGAGGCACACTTTTGACGTGACGGTCAACCTGAGAAGGTCGGTAGTTGAGAGGAGTGGAAGCAAATTATCGAGTATAATTTCAGGAGGCAATTCAGCAAGTGCAAGAGACATTTTGTCGGATGGACTATTGTGGTCAGGGTGTAAGTCTGGATGCTGTGTAGATGTGATGATAAATGTATGATAAATATGTACCTGTCCGAAATAGGTACTATGATGTCATTCCACAATATGCCAGTCATGAACTTATGGAATACATTCTCAAGAGATTACAAAACGGAGAGCTCAATTGTGAACTTCCTTCTCAGTCAAGCGGATTCTTACTTTCACCGTTGATAACCTCAGTCCGTCTGTCTAGGATATGTCCTTTGCAATTGTCACGTGTTGTTCCATCGCCTGATGTCAGGGGCTTGGATGATAAAACCCATGCATCGTTGACGCTGTCCACATTTCCTGCTTCCCTCTTTTCGCTATCCTTCAGGTCATGTCTGTTGACAGGAATAAGGCCCTGAGCAGTAATACAACGAGTAATTTTCTCACTGTTCTAGTGGTCAATGGTGCCCTTCTTGGAGCAGAAGTTGGTGCTTTCCTCATCTTGAAGCAGAAGCTGTGGAGGATTTACAGCCCAAGGACCATTCTTCCTCCTCCAGAGTAATCTATAACTCTATGTGCACTTGCCAGATGGCTGAAATATGTTCGCAGTAAG